>Ga0207655_1000129_pt1 | contig 149475 bp, 175 predicted proteins | sample KBSM44metaG_FD_184398 | JGI IMG/M metagenome (GOLD analysis project Ga0207655, IMG submission 184398) | Miscanthus rhizosphere microbial communities from Kellogg Biological Station, Michigan, USA - KBS M4-4 metaG (SPAdes) (version 2) | ecosystem: Host-associated > Plants > Roots > Rhizosphere...
ATCTGTGTCGATCACAAATGACACTAATCGACGGCTACCATTTACTTCAAGTAAACGAGCTAGAGCAGATTGATTGCTTCCATTTAAGTCTTTTAAAATGAAGAAATCTTGTACATATACGTCTTTTTCGCCGATGTATTCTTGTACTTCTTCATAGTCAAGTCGTTCATTGTCGTAAAATTTATTAATCATTTCCGAAGGAATTTGAATTTCATGATAACCTTTATGTATTTCTTCTAAGTCGGCGATTAAACGATCGCTTTCATATTTTTCAACTTTCAATCCGAGCGTGTCGCCTTTAACAGCGGCAAGCATATCATTGGATACAAAGATAACTTCTTTACGTTGATCTTCAGGTTTTTCCATTTCCTCGTCATGCAGGTTAAGAGCTACTGCAAGAATTCGATTGTCGTTTGTCTTCTCAGCGAAATATTTCTCCATTTTTTCGAATGAAATGTGATTTAATTCAACACGCAATGTGCCACCTGTTTCTAGTGGTGCCCCTGTATTTAATTGCCCGTTATACTTTTCTCTTAAGTCATCCAAAATACGGGAGAATGCACGAGCGTTTCTACCAACTTCATCTTGTAATCTTTTTTTAGAATCCAGCTCTTCTAAGACAATTGCAGGAACTACAATTTCATTTTGTCCAAATTTAAAGATTGATAGCGCATCGTGTAGAATAATATTAGTGTCCAGTACAAAAATTTTCATATGGAACATTCTCCTCTCAGATTTTAAAAAAAATATTGTTCCTTTATAGAATTCTAAAATATTTGATAAATACCTTTTACAAAAAAAACTTTTTCAGTATAGTAAAAGGTGCAAGGGGGTGCTTTTTTGGAAAAGCTAGGTAAACTGCTTTATGCAGCTGCAATTATTGCAATTCTTTACTTCCTATTTCCGTTTTTTATACCGTTCATTTTAGCAATTGTGATTGCGGTATTATTTGAACCTGTTATTCTTTGGTTATCGAAAAAGACAAAGTTGAATCGAATGGCAGCGTCTGTAAGTGTAATAACGGTGTTTTTTATTGGGACTGGATATGTATCGTATATTAGTATTTCAAAAATTGTAAAAGAAGTGGTAGGGTTTGCAAAGAAAGTTCCATCGTTTTTGCAAACAACGATTCAAGATAATGAAAAATTGTATAAATTGTATTATGATCTTCCGCAAGAGTCGCGCGAATATATTTTAAATTCAGCGGATACGATGGCAAAAAAATTAACAACATCAGTATCAGATGCGGTTCCGTTATTATTTACAAAATTAGGACAGTTTTCAGGTTATTTTATTGCACTTATTATTTTTGTGATTGCAACGTATATTATTTCACTTGAACTTCCACGATTAAAGCCAACACTTCTTCGTTATTTTGAGTCAGGTAAATCGCAGAAAAAAGTACATATTGCATTAGATAAATTAAAAAAAGCAATCGTTGGATTTTTACGTGCGCAGATCATTTTAACGATTTTAACTTTTTTAATTACATTAGTTGGCGCTTATATTATTGATATTAAATATGCGATCACATTTTCTGTGATTGTCATACTTGTGGATCTTCTTCCTATTTTCGGTACAGGCATGGTATTAGTTCCATGGGCAATTTATTCATTTGTGATTGGAAGTGCGGGTCAAGGAATTGGTTTATTGATCCTATTTGGTGTGATTACCGTGTTCCGTCGTGCGCTTGAACCAAAATTAATTGCTGATACGATTGGACTTAATCCGCTCGCAACACTTGTTAGCATGTATGTAGGACTTGAAGTGATGGGGATTATCGGAATGATTGTTTTCCCAATGATCTTAATGGTAGCTAAAGCGTTAGAAGAAGCAAGATTAATTCGTATTAAACTGAAAATATAAAACATCTCTTATGGGATGTTTTTTTCTTGCAATTTTAATGAAAAGCATTATGATACAGGGGAATTAAATTTAGGGAGGAATTATGAATGAATCTATCAAATGTGAAAACAACTATGCAAGCGAATTTCTATCGTCATCTGGCAGAAAGTATGAGAAAAAAAGCACTTAACACGCCAAAAGAAAGAGATGCTTATGTAAAAGTAGTAGATGGAGAACCGAAATTATATATTCATCCCAAACATCTAAGATAATTAGGGAAGAAAAGACATCTTATTAGATGTCTTTTTATGGTATAATAAAAGAAATAAAAAAGTGGAGGAATGTTTAGATGAATTCAACGATCCATACGTATCAAAAAGGAAACGATATCTTTCAAATGCATATTGCTACTTTTGACTATACACTCATGCAAACAAAAAGCGGAAGAGGAATTCAAACCGTTCGATTAACGAATAATCAAAGTGCATTGACTCCTTCGAAACTTACTTTTTTTATACAATGCGAGGATCAATTTTTGGATATTACATCCACCATTCATAAAGAATTAAAAGATGAAATTATGGATGATTACGGGAAAAAACTTTTATTAAAACAAAAAACATCTCTATGAGATGTTTTTTTCAATTTCTTTAATGTGTTGATTGATTTCTTCTTGATCTAAAATAAGCTTTAACTCACCTGTTTTATAACTAAAATGAATAGCTTTGTCGTCAAAAAAACAAAGTTCTTCAACTGCATTTTTAATTACTTCTTTTCTTTTTTTATCTTTTAAAAAGTTTATCGAAATTTCTTCCATTTCTTTCGTAGTATAATATTGCAATAATTCATCGCGGACATTTTCAAATTCAAATATATCATTTTTTACGCAATAATGTTTAAAAAAGAAATTAGACATTTGATAGAGATTTCGAACGCGTTGTTTTTTTTCTATTTGATCCATATATTCTTGGAGATATTTTTTAATATCCTCTTTTTTATCAATAGCCCATTCTTTTAATAGTCCTCTAGGAGAACTATCTTTTTTAACACATAATTTTAACAATTTATTTTCTATTTTTAACGAAATAAAACATTGATAATCTTCTATGCTAAAGAAAAAATGATCTGACGTTCTTACATATTCTTTTTCATAGCTGTAAAAAAATAATGCTTCTGTTTCATGTTCTTTTGCTACTTTTTCAATTTCTAACAGGTAATATGCATAATCTTCAATTTCCTTTAAATCTTCTTTTGTTGTATAGTACTTTTCTTTAGACTTACTACCCATATAAATCATTTGCTTTATTTCTGAGTTCAATGTGTGTAAATTTCGATATTTTTCTTTCTCAAAATAACTTTCTAACAGATCATTCCATGAATTCGTCATATTTTCTTTTCTCATATTAAATATGAACGGTTTACCTGTTCTTTTTTCTTTTAGATAATTTATAATGGAGAAAAAATCATCTTTTTTTATTTTCTTTCTTCCCTTTGCATTGATTGAAATTCCATTAGCAAAAACTCTACTATAACTTCTAAAAAATACGTCTGAATTTTTTGAACCAATGTGCAATGAATAGCCCATTCTCCCATTATCTTTTTCAATAATTTCGTTCCATCCGTTTTTTGTAAGTTTTTTTTCTAATTCTTCCTTATTCATATTCATCATTCCTCATTTCTTTCATGTGTTGGTTTATTTCTTCTTGATCGACAATAACCTTTAATTCGCTTTTTTTCATATCAGTGAAAATGATTTTGTCATCAAAAAAGCTTATCTTTTTATCTTCTTTTTGTATGGTTTTTCTTTTGTTTTTATTTTTGCATATATTAATCGAAATTTCTTCCAGTTCTTTCACCGTGTAATAACGCAACAATTCTTCTCGTGCATCCCATTCATAGATGCTATTTTCTGCACAATATTTTTCAAAAAAGTAAGTGGACATCTCATAAATGTTTCGGATACGTCGTTTCTTTTCTATTTGTTTAATATATTCTTTGAGATATTTCCCAATATCCTCCTTTTTGTGAATATCCCATTCTTTTACTATCGAGGCATTTACCTTTTTTTCTGCAATCAATAGTTTTAATAACTTATTTTCCACTTTTAGTGAAACCAAACATTGGTAACCTTCTATACTAAAGAAAAAATGATTAATACTTCCTGCATATTCTGGTTCATGACTATAAAAAAACAATGGTTTTTTCTCGTTTTCTTTTCCAACCCTTTCTATTTCAAATAAATATTCTGCATGATCTTTTAGTTCTTTTAATTCTTTTTTCGTTGTATAGCACGCAACATCAGGATTATTTCCTAAATAAATAATTTGGTTTATTTTTGATGGTAAGGTATTTACATTTTCATAACCTTCAGCAGAAAAATAATTTTCTATTACTTGACTCCAAAATGCAGTCATATATTTTTTTTGTATTTTGAAAATGACAGGTTTATCTGTTCTTTGCTTTTTTAAATAATCTATAATGGCAAATAAATCATTTTTCGTAATTTTGTTTCTTGCTCCTTCTAAATCAAGTAAAAATATGTGTACCAAATGACTTCTTTGACTATAAAATGCTATTTTTGAACCGTTTGAACGAATACATAATGAATATCCTGTAAATTTACTTTCTTTTTCTACAAAATCTTCCCAACCGCTCTTTTTTAGTTGTTTTTCTAATTCTTCCTTATTCATATCCATCATTCCTCATTTCTTTTGATCTATATGTTTATTGTAACAAAAAAACATCTCATACGAGATGTTTTTTCCATTTATTTCATATCTTAGTTTACTTTTTGCTCGTTTTCTACAATCTTTACCGTTTTTTCTTCTCTATTTAGGACAATTGTTTTTCCATCAAAAAAGAAAAAATAGGTGCCTTTTTTATAAATTTTTGTTTTACGTTCGCTATCTTTACAGTACTTAGCACATAAATATTCGATCTCCATCGGACTATACTGCGTAAGCAGTGCATCATGAATTTTTCTTTTGTACTCATATTCAGAACTAATTCTATTTAAAATACAATATTGTTCAAAAAAATAATCAGGCGGCGTTTCAAATAAAGCTTTCACTCGTTGTTTTTGTTCCGTTTTATTAATATAAGATTGAATAAATGTTTTGATTTCTTCTTTTTTCGTGATTTTCCATTTTTCAATTGTTTTTTTATAACTATCATCTAATATCGATAATTCTAATGTATCGTTATTTCTTTTTAACAACATTATACATTTGTGAAAATGAATATTAACGAAATATCTAATGCCGTCTCTTAATCCGAGGGTATCATCTCTATAATCAAATAATACGTTTGAGTGATACGTTTCATATAATACATCTCTTAATGCAAGATAAAATTCATTGTAATGATCGATTTCGTTCATAGACTCTTTCGTTGCATACACAGTATTTTTCCCTATTATTAATTTCCGTCTTTTTTTAGATAAATCAACTAGTTCGTATCCATTTTTTTGTAAATAGTTTACGAGAGTTTTTCTTACATTCTCGGTAGAATTTTTTGTTTCTAACTTAATTAATAAAGAGTTGTGTTCTATTTCTACTTTCAAATACTCAATAATGGAGATAAAATCTTCTTCTAGAATCATTTTTTCTCCTATTACATGTGCGTATATTTTTTCTGCATATGACAAAGGGAATGTATAAAAATGAATTTTTGTTCTATCTGCTTTTAATGTACAAGATACTGTATTTTTATTATGTTCGATTTCTACATTCCATCCATTTTTTTGTAGTTTTTCGATCAATTCATCCTTATTCATATCATTCATTCCTCATTTCTGTTAACTTTACATTCATTGTAACAAAAAAAACATCTCTTATGAGATGTTTTTCTCAATTTTTTCAATGTGTTGGTTAATTTCTTGTTCGTTGGCAAGAACCTTTAGTTCATTGTTTTCATAATTACAATAGAATGCTTTGTTACCAAAAAACGTAAGATGTGAAGTGTGACTTACAAATCTTTTATCTCCTTTACATTTCCAAACTTTTATTGCAATTAATTCTATCTCTTTTTCACTGTAATAACGTAACAATTCTTCTTGCGCTTTTTTATATGGTGAAATATGATTAAACTCACAATATTGTTTGAAAAAGAATAAAGATATTCCATACATATTTCGAATGCGTTGATTTTCTTCTGTTTGTTCAATATATTCTTGAAGATATTTTCTAATCTCATCTTTTTTATATATGTCCCATTCTTTTACTACTTTCCTGTCTAAATCTTCTTTTATAACACATAGTTTTAATATTTTATTTTTAATTTCTAATCCGATTACACATTGATAATCGTTAATACTAAAGAAAAAATCATTTAGAAATTCTGAAAATACTGAATCTTTTTCTATAAAAAAGAACGCTTTTTGTTCATGTTCTTTCGCTATTTCTCCTATTTCAGGTAAGTAATTTGCATAACGTTCAAGGAACTTTAAATCCCCTTCTGTTGTATATTGTGAGCAGTCAATTCCTAAGTAAATCATCCTCATAAATTTGTTTTTTACATCGCTTAATTTCTGATAGTTTTTTGTTTCAAAAAAATTTTCAAATACATTCGCCCAGGTGTTTGTCATTTTTTGTCCTTCAATTTCAAATACTACTGGTTTATCTACCTTTTTTTCTTTTAAATATTCAATAATAAAGAAAAAATCTTCTTTGTTTATCTTTTTTCTTCCTTTTCCAAAAATTTGATAAATATAAGCATAACTATACATACGACATTCAAAGGTTATCCATGTATTTTTTGAAGCAACGCTTAAAAAATATACAATGAATCCTTTTTCTTTTTCCGATTCCTTCGTTATTTCCCAACCATTTAGTGCAAGTCGTTTTGCTAATTTTTCTTTTTTCATATCCATCATTCCTCGTTTCTATTTGTGTTATGCTTATTATAACAAAAAAACATCTGTTAACAGATGTTTTTTTCGATTTCTTTAATGTGTTTATTTATTTCTCGCAGATCTTCAATAAATGTCACCGTTAATTCGGTTCTACTAACCAATAGCGCTTTTTGATCAAAAAAACATATATATTTCATATTGTTTTCTATTCGTTTTTTTGGTTCTTTTTCTTTGCAATGCAAAGCAGCTATGCGCTCAATTTCTTTAGAATCGTATGTCGTTAACAATGTCTCATACATACGTCTTGAAAAAAAAGAAATAACACCATTTAATGCGCAGTACTTATCAAAAAAATACGTATGCGTTTGAAACAGGTTACGTACCCGTTGGTTTTGTTCCACTTTATCAATATAACTTTGAAGATAGGTTTGAACGTCTTGTTCTTGTTTAATTTCCCATTTCTCTTTAACAATTCCCTCTTTATATAATGATAAGAAAATTATATTCTCTTCTATTGTTATTTTTACACTTACTACGCAGTAATTAATGTTCACAAAAAATTCAAGGCTTTTTCTTCTTGCTAAATCATTTTCATTATAATCAAAAAATAAAGTTTGATTATAATTGGTTTGTAGTAAGTTTTTTAATGCTGTAAAAATGACCGTGAATTGTTTCATTTGTTTAATTGTTTCATCTTTGGCATACAAGCATACGTGTTCTGTTACTTTTAGCGCTTCTACCATTTGATCATCTACGTTCATTTTTTTGTAGTTTTTATTTTTTATATAGGTTTCTATTGCGTATTCTCTTGTCATATTCAAAGAGTTAGATGGTAATATAAGTAGTAGAGGTTTATCTTCTTTTTTTTGTTGAAAAAATTGAAGAATTATTTGAAATTCTGTTTCTTCTATCATGTCCTTTCCTATATTTCGTATTAATAACTTATAATCAAAATCGGTTTCAAAAAGACCAAATTCAAACATATTTATTTCCTTTTCGATTTTTATTCTAAACCATGCATAATTTCGTTCACATTCTACTGACCACCCTTTCAGATTCAACGTTTCGATTAACTGTTCTTTATTCATCAAAATCATCCTTTTCTTATACGCATTTTTTAACAAGTTTCACTGTTTTTTCTTTTCTATTTACGACAATTTCTTTTTCGTCAAAATAACACGTATAGTGATTTTTACTCCCTACTTTTCTTTTTTGTTTTTCTTTTGTTTTGCAAAATTCAGCAGAGATACGTTCAATCTCTTTTGCATCATACTGCGTAAGTAATACTTGATAAATTTCTTCTTTAAAATGATCAATTATTTCATTTAACACACAATATTTATCAAAAAAATGCGTAGGCGTATCAAAAAGATTTCGAACACGTTGTTTTTGTTTGGTTTCATTTATATAGATTTGAAGATACTTTTTAAACTCTTCTTTTTTTGTAATATGCCATTTCTTTATACATTTTTTTGATTTGAAAATTCTTAGTTCGAATTGATTATGAATGATACTTAATTTTATGTTACAAAGAAAATAATCAATATTTACAAAAAATTCTGCATGGTCTAGTTGATAAAAATCAAAAAACAGTTCGTTTTGGTTATTTTCATTTAAGACTTCTTCTACTTTTGAAAAATAATTTAAATATTCGTTTATGAGTTTTTTAGACTCTTCTGTTACATACACGATGTACTCTTCACCTACTTGAAAAGTAGCTTCAAACTGTTTTTTATTAGTAGTTATTTTTTCGTATGTCGCTTGTTCAAATAATTGTTCAAGACATTCCTGCCAGTTTTCACTCATCGCTTTTGCATAAAACATAAAAATAACAGGTTTATCGTTTCTAAAAAATGCAAGAACCGACTCAAAAACATCTTGGTTTATTTCTTTTTTTCCTTCCACCTGTATCGCTATTCTATAAGAATAGTCATTTTCTCCACACCTGAATATTATTCTTGTATGCAGGTTTTGTATTTCAATTTTAAAAAAACTGTACACGTTTTCAAAACTTATCTGCCATCCTTTTTCTTTCATTTTTTCAGTTAATTCATCCTTATTCATATTTTTCATTCCTCATTTCTTTTACTATATATATATCTTCATTTTAACAAAAAAAACATCTTCTAAGAGATGTTTTTTTTAATTTCTTCAATATGTCGGTTAATTTCTTCTTGATTTTCAACAATAGTTACTGTTTTTTCTTCTCTACTTACTACAATTACTTTTTCATCAAAAAAGCAGATATAATTGTTATTTTTATCAAAAATTCGATTTCTCTTTTCTTTTGCTTTATAAAATGTAACAGATATTTGTTCAATTTCTTTAGGAATATAATAAGCACGTAAAGCGTCGTATATTTCCTCTTTGTCATCATTGATAATTCCATTTAAAATACAATATTTATCAAAAAAATAAGTAGATGTTTCAAAGAGATTTCGAACGCGTTGTTTTTGTTTGATTTCATCAATAAAACTTTGGACATACAATTCAACATCTTCTTTTTTTGTAATAATCCATTTTTTTACAAATGTGTTCATTTTAAAGATATTTAACTCTAGTAAATTATCTACTATGCTTAATTTAATTGTACAAAGAAAGTAATTAATATTTACAAAAAAATCGACATAGTCATTTCTTTTATCAAAATCAAAAAATAGTTCATTAGAATAATTTTTATTGAACACTTCTTCTAATGTTAGATAATAATCTCTAAGAATATCTATTTTTTTTATAGAATCTTTTGTCATGTATAGCGTATATTCTTTAGGTATATTCAGTATCTCGTTTAATCCGTCTTTATATAAATCTACTTTTTCGTACATTTCTTTTTTTAAATATTCTCTAATGATTCTTTCCCACTTATAACTTATTCCTGCTTCATAAATTGTGAATAGTATAGGTTTATCTTTTTTTAAAAATTCAAGAATAGCGCAAAAATCTTCTTCTTTTATCTTTTCTTCCCCTTCAGCATGTATGGAAATTCTATAAGCATAATGAATTTTATAACAACTAAATTCCAATATTGAATTTTTTCTTTTAATTTTTATTTTAAAGATGCCATATCTATTTTCAAATGTTACATCCCATCCGTTTTGTTTCATTTTTTGGACTAATTCTTCCTTCTTCATTTTTATCATTCCTCTCTTTTTAATACATTTTCAATGTGTTGATTTAGATGCTCATCATTTTCAATAATAAATACTTGTTGTTTTCTTTCATTTACAATAATTGCTTTTTCATCAAATTCTAAAAGATCAAAACTATTTCTTAACTCTTTTCTTTCGTATTGTTTATTTTTTTTAAAAGCTGCTGCTTTCTTTTCAATTTCTTGTGGCGTGTAATAAGTAAGTAACTCTTGATAAATTATTTTTCGTACATCAAAAATATCATTTGCATAACAAAATTCCTCAAAGTGATAATTAGAAGGTTCTATTATTGTTCGAATACGTTGTTTTTTTAATTTGTCATCAATGAATGTCTGGAGAATAGTTTTAAATTTCTTTTCTTCTGTTATTTCAAACATTTCTATTATTTTTTCTTCTTCATCTGCATCTAAAATTAAAATTTTTACACCTTTTTTCATATTAACCAATTTCAACTCACAATAATACCGTTCAATATCTAAAGAAAAACCTTGATTATAATAGTTCTCCTGACAGATCTCATAGTCAAATAAAGGATGTTTTTGATAATTTTCTTTTAATACATCCATTAATTTTCGGTAATAATGAAAATAATTATTTATTTCTTTTTTAGGTGATATTTTACTAAAAAAGATTTGTTTTCTTTTATATTTTCTAAACATCTCCAGTTTTTTTCGAAAATGGGTATATTGATTATATCCTCCTTTTCGTAAAGCGTTTATTAGAAACTTCGCCCATTCTTTTGTAATGTAGGCATTATCAATGTTTACTAAGCATGGTTTATCGGAAAATTTTTTTTCAAACCAATTAAAAATAGTCAGCATGTCTTTTTCGTTTATTTTCACCTTCCCATACATACTACATGTTATTTCATTATGAATATTTGTTTCTCCGTTCACAAAACTTACTTTTCCATTTTTAGAAGTAATTTCGACAAATAAATAATCCTCTTTTTCAACAATAGTCATTTTTTGATGATCTTTTTCTATTTCTTTGATCAACTCTTCTTTCATCATCTTTTCCATCCCTTTCTTCCTATGTCATTGATACCTTCATTATAACAAAAAACATCTCTTAGGAGATGTTTTTTTCTATTCGTTTTATATAGTCTGTTACTTGTTCTTTTGATAATATTTTTATATTACCTGTTCTTCTTTTGATCACAATTCCTTTATCATCAAAATGACAAAGCATCTCAAAACGATTAACCAATCGTTTCTTTCCCTCTTTATTTTTATACATTTGAGCGGAGATGCTCTCAATTTGCTTAGCATCGTAGTGAACTAACAGTGCCTTGTATAATTCTTCATTGCTGCAAGGGAAGTCAAATATTTTATTCATGTTACAATATCGTTCAAAAAAATACGTGTTTGTCTCAAACAACGTTCGAACGCGCTGAGAATGTTCTTTTTGATCAATAAATTCTTGCAGAAAACTTTTTATCTCTTTTTTATTTTTGACCTCTTTTTCTTTTATTATTTTTCCCGTTCGATAGAATCCAGGTGCCAATATTCTTACCTGTGTTTTTTGTTTATCCATGATGAGTTCAAGTAAACTAGCGTCGTAAGAAATGTTCATAAAAAGTGTCAATCCTGATGAACCTTTAAACATATCACTGTTATAATCAAACAACACTTTTTCATGATGATTGGTTTGCAATATATGAATAATTTCCATGTGAAATGATATATATCGATCAATTTCTTTTTGATCATCCTTGGTTGCATAAAAAGAAACATACTTATCTTTTGCTAAGATTTTATTTATCTCTTTATTTTTAAAATCAATTTGTTGATATTCTTGTTTTTCTAACTCTTTTTTAATGACATTCTTCCATTTCTCATTAGAAGCATTTCGAGCTATACCAAAGATAATCGCTTTTTCTTTTTGTTCTTTGTGTAAAAGGACTAAAATAGCTTTAAAAATTTCCGAATCTATTTTTTCTTCTCCTTCTCCGCTTATCATCATTTTATATCCATAGTGTGTTTCAAATCCTCGAACTAAAATGGTTGTTCTACTATTCCATACGTTTAATCTGTATATCGAATGCTGATAATCCGTTTCCATTTTCCATCCTTTTTTTTCTACATTTTTAATTAACTCTTCTTTCTTCATCTTCTTTCTTCCTTTCTGTTTCCAAAATCGTGATTTCTTTTGATTGTTTATGGATTGAAATGACTTTTGTATCAAAGAAGTATAGATAACAATCTTTCTTTTCTTTTTTTTCTTTTTTGTTTTTGATAAAGTGCGCAGCTATTTTTTCAATTTCTTTTTCATCAAAACAAGATAGAAGCATCGTGTAAAGATGTTCACTTATATCTTTTCTTATCCCATTTTCTACGCAATATTGATTAAAAAAGTACGTATGCTTTTCAAATAGAACCTTTACTCGTTGTTTTTTCTCCGTTTCATCAATATAAGATTGAAGATAATGTTCAATTCGTTCTTCCTGTTCAATTTCCCATTGTTTTTTAATCTCTTTATTGTGATAATCAAAAACAGTTAAAAGAAATTTGTTTTTTTCAAAAATAAGAGCAATAACAGATAAATGATATAAATTATTTATCACTATTTTGTCAGGATGACGCATCGATAAATCGTTTTTAGAACCATAGAATAGAATTTTATTTTCATTGTTTTTCTCTACGATTTCATTTATTTTTTCAAGATATTGTTGAAACACTTCTAATTTTTCTATGGTTTCAGGATTTCCATATATATTTGGATTCATTGAATATGCTCTTACTAATTTTGCTACAGGCGTTTTATCGATTGTAATTTCTTTCATTCCTATTTTATTTAAACATGTTTTCACAACAGCAAACCATTCTACATTTAGTTCAGGGTGTTTCATATAGAAAATAAAGGGTTGATCTTTTGTTTTACTTTGAAAGAAAAGAAAGAAATCCATCATTTCTTTTTCTGTAATCTTTTTTCCTTTTGCTCTCATTTCAATTTGAAGACTGTAATCTTTTTCTAAAAAGAGGCATTCCATTTTTGAAGACAAAGATTGAAAATAAAGACGATTTTCATATAGTTCTAACAGTGTATCTTCTTCACTAAACTGTTTTTTCAATTGTTCCCAGTCCATTTGTATCATCCTTTTTAGTTATTTTTTATACATTTATTGTAACACATATTAAAAGACCTTTCTTAAGAAAGGTCTTTTACTTGTCGTTTTAATTTTTCTCTTTTAATCTTTAAGATTTCTTCTACTACTTTTTGTTCCCAGTTTTCTTTTTGTTCAACCACTATTACTTCTATTTCATCTTCCATGATAATAATTACTTTATCATCATAAAGAAAAGCATTTTGCCCGTGATCTAATCGTTTCCCAAAATAATTAGTTTTCACAAAAAAAGCAGACATTTCTTCAATTTGTTGAGGTGTCAGTACCTTTAAAAAAGATTGATAAAACTCTTCTCGTTCTAAATAAGAAAAACGTTCACTCATCCATCTATTATAAAAATGTCTAGGTGCTTTTAAGACATTTGGAATGCGCATCGATTGTTTAATCGATGAAAATAAAGAATCTAAATAGTTTTCTATTTCTTCTTTATTTGTTACTACTTTGGAAATCGTTCGTTTATCTTTGTCTTGATTAAATGAGAAGATTTTATATCCGCTCATTTGCTTTTGTACCGTTATTTTTGCATTGTATCCATCGAGATGAAAATCATAGAAGCTGCCAATATTTTTAAAAACTTGGAAGGTTTTTTCTTTTTCTTCATAGCTTTTAAGACATATTTCAAAAGACTCTAAAAAAGCAAGATGTTGTTCAACCTCTTTCCAATCATCTTTTTTAATTAGATGATTAGATAAATGACTATTCGGTTCATATTTTTCTATTTTATGAAGCCATTCTTTTTTTGTATTCGTTTGTTCATATCCTTTACTAACTAATACATCAGTTATTCTCTCTTTTTCTTTTCTATTAGTTCCAGTCAAATAAATCATTACTATCCGTTGACTAAAAATTGGGTCCGTTTCTATAAACGAAACAACTGTTTGTAACAAACTTTCATCGATATACTTCATATGATCACTTTCTGCACGAACACGAAGTTGCGACACAAATATCCGTTTATCCACAACAAATTCGAGCATACCAGAATGATCGATTCCTTTTAACGTCATGATATAAAGACCGCCTCGTTGCGTTGGTGTGAATTCAAATCTTTGTTGTTTAAATTCTTTTACTAGTGTGTTTTCCAATTTTATTCCTCTTTCTTTTAACAAAAGTTTTTAAACTTTTGTTGTAAATAGTTTTCTCTTTGTTGCACCAAACAAGAAATGATCTCTCCTTTTACTTGTTCATTCTTTGTAAAAACAAATACATCAAAAGGATTCATAGAGATAACAATGACTTTTTCTTTGAAATAAATAATAAGATGTTCTTGATCTATTTTTTGGTACGCTTCTTCTTTTTTCACACATGTTGCTGCGATTTGTTCTATTTCAAACGCTGTAAATTGTGTTAAAAGTTTTTGATACAACTCTTGTCCGATCACTTGTAACCTTTGCTCTTTATCTATCCAGTTTTTAAAAAAATACATATAAGGATGCGTAATGGAACGAATCCGTTGTTTTTTGGCTGTTTCTTTTATCCATTGTTCAATAAATTGCTCAATATCTTGTTGATTTTCAACTACTTTTTCTTGATCATTAATTCTTAATATCTTTTTTTCATTTTCAATAATTAAGTTTATTTTTCCCATTTTTCCGCTATTGTAACATTTATACTCGTTAAAACGTTCAAAAAACACACTCACGAGCAACTCTTTTTCTTGCCATTTTTTTAAATAATGAAATATAGAATGAACGACTCTTGCTATTTCCACAAGTTTTTTTACATGTTCTTTTGTAATTCTACTCATCATATCTTCAATAAAATAATGTTTTATTTCTTTTGTGGAATGTTCATCAATTTTTTCATATTCTTTTTCGTCAAAAAAATCTACCATTTCTGACATTGTATTTTCGCTCATCATTCTAATTATTACTGGCTTCTTTGAAAAAGTGAAGTGATTTAAAATAATTTCTAGCGCTTTTCTTCCTGTATTTTTAATAACATTCGAAAAAAAGAATAAAGTATCAGCAATATTTCCCTGTATAAACCTAAAATAATCTTTTTTTTCTTCCATGCGAAATGTAATGCCTGTAAAACCATTAGAACTATCCATTTTCGCATGGTAACCTTTTTCTTTTAGTTTATTAATTAATTCTTCACTCATCTTTATTCCTCGCTTCCATGTAAGATTGACCTTATTATACCATAAGAAAAAAGACATCTTAAAAGATGTCTTCTATATTTTTTTCTACTGTTTCTTGTTTTATTTTTAGTATTTGTGCAAGAATTTCTTTTTTCCAATTTTCTTTCCCTCTCACAACCAATACTTTTTCTTCTTTTTCCATTACTACGACTGCTTTTTCTCCATATACATACATAAACTGCCTTTCATCAATTTGATGTTTTTTCACATCGTTTTTGATGCAAAAGGAAGCAAATTCTTCAATTTCTTTTGGAGTAAATACTTGTAAAAATGCATCATAAATTACTTTTGAATCTCTTACATTTCTACTTGCCCATTGACCATAAAATTGAATTGGTGGATCAAAGAGATTTTTTATTTTTCTCTCTTTTTTTAACATAGGAAGTAAATGATTGAAAAAATCCATCATATCTTGTTTATTACATAGTTTTTTTGCATAAATCTTTTCTTTTGTTCCCGCTTTAAAAACTTGAACGTTATATCCTTCGTTTTGTTTTTCTAATACTAATTCTGCTCGATACCCTTCCATAAAGAGATAATACTCTAAATTTTCATATCGTTTGCATCGAAATAGAAGTTCTTTTTGATCCACTTCTTCAATGATTTGATTAAACGTTTCTAAAAAGTCGAGTTGATCCTCAATTTCTTTCCAGTCTTTTTCATGTACCATTTGATTTCGTACATATTTATCTTTTTGATAGGCTTCTATTTTTTCCGCTACTTCTATATTAGAAGTGGTGTGTACATATCCATATTCTTTTAATATTTCTTTAATTCGAATTTTTTCATCTCGACAATTCCCGAAAAAACGAATGATAACGGGTCTATTTTGATATTTTTCTTCTTTTTCAACAAACGAAATAATAGAAAACAACATATCTTCATTTAAGAATTCTATATTTTGATTACAATGAATCCGTATTTCTGCTAAAAAATTCAGTGTTTCAATTTTAAATTCCATGATCGTCATTTTATTTTTAATTAACTTTAATAGCTCTTCATTTTTTCTTTTTTGCTTTATTTTTACCTGAAATCCGTACATTTCCATTACTTCTGTCAGTTCATTCATCACATTCATTCCTCTTTTCCTAAACTGTATTGAATCATTTTTCGAATTTTCTTTTCTTCTTGTTTTAATGGAAATTGGACAAGTTTCTCTTCCATATCTTCATGTTGTTCAATGATATTTACTTCACCCAGAAGTGTAGATAAAAGAATATGTTTTCCTTTAAACGGTATTATTTGTTGATGAGACCCCATAAATAATACGTTGTTTTCCTTTTTAAGACACGTTGCAGCTATTTGTTCTACTTCGTTTCCTTGATAATGTTGGGAAAACGCTTGATAGATCTCTTCTTTTTTATCCCATTGCTCTATCTCACTTATCCATTTATCAAAAAAGTGTGTAGAGGGATGTGTAAGCGAACGAATCCGTTGTTTTTTTAGTTTATTTTCAATCCATTCATTTATTGTTGTTTCAATTTCTTTCGGTGTAGAAGGTATGAGTTGCAACAAGACATTTCGTTGCATATCTTTTAGCACTATCACTAATTGACCCTCTTTTTCTTCTAACTCTCCTTTTACATAAAGCCCGTTTAGATGAATAAAAAAATTCTTAGCTGTACGCTGCGTCACGTCCATTAATAATTCTTTTTCTCTCCATTTATGGACTGTTTTTTGAAACGTTCTCCAAAGTGTGATTTTTTCTTCAAAGTATGGTCGATCTTTTTTTAAAGACAAAGAACAACCGCTTTGTATCGAACGATCATAAAAGCGCAGTTGGTCATTGTAGTTTGTTTCTTCATATCCTCGTTTTTGTAAAAAGTCGATACTATGTTCTATCCATGCCCCTTTTAATAAAATGAGTACTCGTTTTTCTTTTTGATGGAAATGCGTTAACACATCATCAATAATATCCATATCGTTTTTTAGCATGTGGAAAGATGTTGTATCAAAATGAACTTCTTGAACCATCATGCGTTCAGCTCCATAAAAAGCGCACATCCTACCTTCTTCATTTGTAATGGTGAGCCCTTCTTCTTTTCTTGATTTTTCGTATGACGCTCCATACCCTCTCTGTTTTAATTTTTCTACAATTTTCTCCATATCTATTCTCCTTTTTCCTTTTTTTACATTTTATCATGAAAAAACACGATAGATAAAAAAAAGCACCTTACATTAAGGTACTTCTAACTAATTGTTTAATACGTCTTGTATTTTTTTTCTAATTTTTATTTCTTCTTGTTTTAACAGGGACTGAACAAGATGTTCTTCCAAATTACTATTGCGTTCATATATTACTACTTCAATAGGTAAAAAAGAAAAGAAAATATATTTTTCTTTAAATTGTATTAATCGTTGATACGTTTCAATTAATTTTACTTTTTCATTATCTTTAAGACATGTTGCCGCAATTTGTTCAATTTCATTAGATTGGAAATATTGGCAAAAAGCATGATAAATTTGTTCTTTTTTACTCCAAGCACCTATGACCTCTATCCATTTGTTAAAAAAGTGTGCAGAAGGATGTGTAAGTGATCGAAGCCGTTGTTTTTTTAGTTTATCTTTTATCCATTTATCAATTAATGTTTTAATTTCTTCTGGTGTAGAAGGTATAATCTGTACTAACATGTTTTTTTGTTCATCTTGCATTTTTATCGCTAATTTACCATATATTTCATTTAATTCCACGTCCACATATAAACCATTTAAATAAATCAGAAATTTTCTCGGTCCATGTTGTTTCACATCTATTAACAACTCTTTCTCCTTCCACTTTTGTATCGTTTTTTGAAAAGCCCCCCATAAAAGAATATTTTCTTGAATAAGATATTCATCTTTTTTTAAAATTATATTTGCACCGCTTTGAATAGAACGATCATAGTAACGAATCTTTTCGATAGATTTTAAATCTTCATAACCGCGACATTGAAAAAAACTCTTATTTTCTTCTACCCATCCCCCTTTTAATAGGATTAATAAGGGTTTTTCTTTTTGGTGAGCACACATTAACAAATCATCCATGATGTCCATGTCTTTTTCAAGTATTAAAACAGAATACGTATCATAGTGCAACTGTTGAATAATAATATGTTCAATAAGATGAAAAGAACAACTTCTATCATTTTTTTTAATAATAAGTTCTTCTTCTTTTCCTGATTTTTTATACGACGTTTCATATCCTCTTTGTTTTAACTTTTCTACAATTTTTTTCATATTTTTCCTCTTTTCTTCTTTTATTTTCTTTATTATATCATGCAATTAAAAAAGCGCCTTAGATTAAGACGCTTTTTACTTTTTTTTCAATTTTTTCTTTTTCTTTTTTCGCTAAATATTCGATAAGCTTTTTTTCAAAAGTTTCATCTTGATTAAAAATAGAAATATCAAAAAATGCAGTGTTTAAAAAAATGACTTTTCCTTCAAAGTAAATAAGATGTTCATTGTCACTCATTTTTTTATAAGATTCCATGGTTTTTATATAAGTTGCAGCTATCTTTTCAATTTCAAGCGGCGAAAAATAGACAGATAATCCTTCATATATTTCTTTTTTAAAAAAATAAAATTTATTTTCTCTCATCCATTGATTAAAAAAATGAGTATAGGACTGTGTAAGTGCACGAAGACGTTGTTTTTTTAATACATCTTCGATCCAATCACTTAAAAACTGTTTGATATCCTTTTCGTTTGTTAGTTCTTTTTCAACCGATATTCTTCCTTCTTCTTCTCCCTTTATTACCAACTCTACTTTATCGCGGTCTCTCTTAAATTCTATCATAACATACACGCCGTTTATATAAAAACGGTATCTGTTCATTGTAAGTTTATTCATTTCAATAAGCGTTTCATTTTTTTCATATTTTTTTAGTGTTTCTTCTACTATCTTAAGTATGTTCAATTGCTCAATGAACTCTTTTTCATCTTTTTTCTTCATCGCATATACACTTTGTTTAAATCTAAATGTATAAATATCAACATACTTCACCATATTCGTTTCTTCATATCCTAATTCATGTAAAAAATGCAAAATTTTTGCTCGATCTTTATCTTTGAAATGGATGAACAAAGGTCCTGGTAGTTGTTCGAAATAAAAAATAATCTCTTTTAACGTTTCTTTTTCTATCCATTCTAATGCATTATCTGGAAATTGAAGATGCCGAAGAATTGAGTCAATTCGTTGAGAAAAAACGATTGTAACATTTTTCTTTTCAATCATCATATCGTCCATTTTTCCTTTGCTAGAAAAGAAAACATTATACCCTTTTTGTTTCATGCTATTGATAAATTTTTGTTTTATCATAATAGTTGATCCAACCTTTCTTTTATTACTTTTATTAATTATATCATGCCACAAAAAAAGCGTCTAAAATAAGACGCATTTCATTATAATTGTTTTAAAATGTCCTTTACTTGGTTTCCTCGTTCTTCTTTTAAAAGATGAATAATTTTTTCATTGGTTTGTTCATTATTGGCTATTTTATATACTTTTTCGCTCACTTTAGACATCAATACGACACTATCTTTGAAATAAAAGAAGTGATGATGACTATCTATTTTTTTGTAAGTCAAACTTCCCTTTGAATAAAGCGCTCCGATTGTTTCAATTTCTTCTGGATCAAAATGAAGCAAAAAGGATTCATATAGACCATCTCGTAGCAGATCCCAATTAATTTGTGAAATAAATCTATTGAATCGGGCTTTAGAAGGATTGACGATATTTCTCACTCGTTGTTGTTGATAATTTGTTTTAATCCATTGTTCCAATGTCGTTTCTATTTCCTCTTTTGTACTTATTGTCCATTCTTTTAATAGTTTTTCATCTTCATTTTCTATTTGTAAAAGAAACGAATCATGTATTCTTTTTAGCAAGATGTGAGCTTTAAACCCATTGTTGTTTATTCGATACTTTTTATCATTTATCCAATAATCGAACAACGGCAACTCTTTGCTTATTTTTTTTAATAATTGTTCAACCGATCGAAAAACAGAAAAAACATTTTTCATTTTTTGATGATCTTCAATGTTTATCCAACAGTTTGCTTTTATCTGTTCTTCTCCGTATTTATTTAACATTCTATAATCAGAGAATGGTTCATATCCTTTTTCTTGAAACCACTCTTTTATTTCATCCTTTTCTCCCATTATGTTCTGTACATGAAAAAGAATAGGTTGTTTAATCGTTTGTCGAAAATAACTGATTACTTTTTCAATTTCTATTTTGGTCATATATTTTCGGTTTTGATTTTCCACCACTATCGTGGTGAACCAACCATTTTCTATTTTAAAAAACATACTTTTTTGACCTTCTCTTATCAACATGAGCTGCATAACATCATTTCGTTCTGAAACTACTGTTTGAAATCCTTTATCTTGCATATCTTTTATGAATTTCTTCATCTTTTTTCCCCTTCTCATTTATAGAATTTTTTTGAAAATTTCTTTTAGTTCATCTTCTATTTCTTGTTGGATGATTTCAATCATATTCTGTTGTTCGTTTCCGTTTTTTTCGAATACATAGATTTTCTTACTTTTCCTTGATAATAAAACGTTTTTTCCTTCGTATTCAAACACGTCATACCCTTCTTTAATTTCTTTGTAGTCAAGTTGATGTTTAAAATATAAAGCCCCGATAATTTCTATTTCTAAGGGAGAAAAATGTTTTAAAAAAGCTTGATACATTTTTTCTTCTTCATCTCTTAGCAATTCTGAACCTAGAAAACGTTGAAATCGTTCTTTAGAAGGATTGATAATACTTCTGACTCGTTGTTGTTGATAATTATTCCGTATCCATTCAGAAATAGTTTCTTGTATTTCTTCTTTTGTTTGTAATGTCCATTTTTTTATGATTTCATTTTCTTCATCTCTAATAATTAATGAATAGAGAACATTTACTTTTTTCAACGATATCCTTGCTTTAAATCCACTATTATAAATATCATATTGTGTATCATAACAATCATATTCGAACAACGGAAGTTCATCTTGTAATATATCCAGTTGCTCTTCCAAAGAACGAAGAATTAAAAGAGTGTTTTCTATTTCTTTTTTATCCGTCAATGTAACCCAACTATTCGGTTCCAAATCTCCTTCTGTATGTTGCTTTAAATCGTAGTACTTTTCCCATTCCACATAATTTCTTTCTTGTAGATATTCTTTTACCTTTTCTATTTCTTCGTCATTAGCATGAATATGAATAAGAAGCGGTTTTTGTTTTTTTTGATAATAATAATCGATTACAATAAATATTTCTTCTTTTGTCATCAATAAATGACTTTTATTTTCAATCACAATTGTTGTAACCCATCCATTATTCACTTCATAAAAGGGAACCCTTTCTCCGTTTTTATGCAGTTGTAAAATGGTCATTCCGCTTCTTTTTTCAAATGAAAGGTCAAATCCGCAATCTTCCATTTTTGTTACCAACGTTTCCATCATTTTATTCCCCTCTTTTCCTTTTTCATTTGTTTCATTATAGCATGAAGATTTGAAAAGAAATAAAAAAAGACACCTCTTAAGAGATGTCTTTTATACGTTGAATGATTTCTTCACTTTTATCTTTTTTACAGGCTAATAAGAGTTGAACGACTTCTTTTCGTTCAGTAGAATAAAGTAAATGTTCAATAGCTTGTAAGTTATTTGTTTCTTTATTTTTTAAACAAAACGCAAGTACATTTTCCGCATCATAGGGAGAAAAATAGCGCAATAATTGTGTATATAACTCTTGTTCTTCCCTAGAGTGAACATGATATGTTTGAACAAACTGTTTAAAAAAAGTTTTAGATGGCGAAACGACTGTTTTAATGCGTTGCTTTTGTTGCACAGGTCGAAGCCATTTTTCAATCGTTGGATCCACTGTTTCTTTTTTTGTTATTTTCTTTTGTCTTTTTTTCTTGTCTTCTTTCCATGTTAATTGTAATCCTTCAGGTAATTTTTCAATTTCAATTGCACCATCTGTTCCATTTAATTTATATTGAAATTTATGCGTAAACACTTTGTTGAATGTAAATAAAAGTTCGTTTTTTTGCCAGTGAATCAAACTTTCCTCTACAGCATGATAAAGCGGTCCATAAAAATCCAGTAATTCTTTTACTTTCTTTTCATCATCTGATGAAATAAAGTTTTTTCCTCTTTCAAATTCAACATCTAACGATGTGATATCTTTTACACAATGAGAACTTTGGAAATTTGATAATTGAACATCATCCCATCCGTTTATTTTAACCAATAACGGTATATTTTCTCTTCGATGACTATCAATAATACGACATAAGTCTCTTTCATCTATTTTATTTTCATTGTGCGACACAACAATTAATTGATCTACTAAAAATCGTCGATAGAAGTAAAATATGAATTTTTCATTCTTTTTTTCTATTTTTTCAATATAATCTTCTCCATATACACGGTATCCCTTCTCTTCTAACTGTTCTATTAATTTTTCATCCATATTAATCCCTCTTTCCTTCATGCGTTATGCATGTTACATTTTTCTTCATTTTTTCTTTTTTAAATTCTATTATTTTGTTTACTACATCTTCTTTCCACGTTTCTGTTTGATTCATTAACCATACTTGTTCATCTAATATGGCTACAACCACCACATTGTTTTGATAGCGATAAACAAACCAAGCATTGTCAACTTCATATCCTTTGTCAAAATTTTTATAAAAATAGGCGCAAAATTCTTCTATTTGCACTGTTGTAAATATTTCTTTAAAAGATTGGTATATTATTTTTTTCGCTTCATCATTGTATATAAAATCACTCCAATGATCAAAAAAATACGTAGGCGGCTCAAATACATTTTTTAGTACGTTTCTTTTTTTAATAGCCGATAAAAATGTATAAAGAAGCTCCCTTAATTTATTTCTTTTAGTTTATCATCTACTACCGCTTCTTTTAGTTGTAATAAAAAGGTTTTTACTTCTCTTTTCCAATGATCGTTTTTTTCAAAAATAAATACATTGCAGGTGTCCATATCTAATACAATTCCTTTATTTTCATGAAATTGAAGGTATTGTCCGTTTCCAATCTCAAACTCTTCATTTGTATTTTTTAATAGCTGTGCAGCGAAAAATTCCACTTCCCCTGCGTCCATTTGTTTACAAAGTCTTTCATATATTTTATCCTTTTTTTCCTCTTCGGAACAAAAACGGTCAACCCAATGTTTATAAAAATAAACAGGTGGATACAACAGGTTTTTAACACGTTGCTGTTGATTTAAAAAATGTAAAGAATTTGTTATATGTTCTTTGATATTTTTTTCATGAATGTTTGTATATTTTTTAATCAGTTTATCTTTTTCATTTACAAGATAAAGACTCCATTCCTTTTCTTCTTCCGTGAATATCATTTCTCCCTCAAATCCGTTCATATAAATGGTAAATCGATTGTTTGTTATGTGACATATTTTAAATAATATTTCTTTTTGTTCAAACAGTATCATCGTTTTTTCTATTTTTTCTCGCCAATTCATCTCCTTAGATAACGAAGATAACCTTTCTTTTTTTACCAAACATTCTACAAAATATACACCTTCACCAAATCGATTTACACTTTTTAATAAGTTATCTATTTCTCTTTAAAGCAAATAATAGTCTTTTTGTAATAGTTCTTTCATATATTCTCTATCTTCGTATAAAAGTGATTCAAAACGAATAAGGCATGGTTTATCCTTTCCTTTTTCAAAAAAATCCATCAATTCTTTTATGATCTCCCTTTTTATGTTTTTTATGTTTACACCTTGAATTTGAATTTCATAAAAAAATGAGCGGAATTTGCAAGACATTTCCAAAGACTCCCTTTTTTCTTTTCTTTTATCCCTCATTTCTACTATGATTCTGTTTCATTATAGCATAAAAAAAGACATCAATTGATGTCTTTTAGTTTTTCTTCCATACTTTCTTGTTTAATTTGTAATACTTTTTTTATTAATTCTTCTTTCCAATTTTCTTGTTTTTCGATTCTGCAAACTTCATCTTGATCGAGCAAGAAAATATAAATATGGTTTTCATATATATAAAATTCTACACCAAATCCTAAGCCATTCGCTTCTACTTCTTTTTTATCCCAATCAGCCATCATTTCTTCAATTTCAAAAGGATTCATAAATTTTTTCAACGATTCATAAATTTTTTCTTTATTACATTCACGAGCATTATAACGGATCCAATTGTTAAAAAAATAACGAGGAGGATCCAATAGATTCTTGATTCGTTGCTTTTCTTTTAGTGATTTAAACCAAACCTTTAGGTTTGATTTGATTTCTTCCACATTTGTAAGAAATAGTTCATAAAGGACTTCCTTATTTTCTTTTTCTAATCGCATTACATTTTTAGAATTCCCTACTTCCAAGATGAGATAACCTTCAAATCCATGATAATAAATTTGATAAGACATCTCTTTTTCTCTACTACGTTCAAATAATCGTTCACTTTCAGATAGTATCTCCACTTGTTCATATAATTCTGTGATATAGAGATAGTAGTTGTTTAATTTCTCATAATCATCTTTATACCCCATACTATTATAAAAATTATGATTTGAAATAATATGTCCTATTTTTTCCATACACTTGTCGTTTTCTTTGTATTGATATCCAACTGACTGCAGTGATTCTTTTAGTTTATCGCATGAATTCTCTTCTATCCCTTGCAATGAAAAAAAGAATGGTTTGTTTTGATGAATTTTTTTGATATGACTAATTAATAACCAAAAAACTTCTTTTTCAAATACGTCAAACGATAAGCCATTTTCTGAAATAAAATGATTAACACAAAAATATTCTACAAAATGAAAATAAAAGATGCGATAATCATTTCTTTTTTTGATTCTTATTTCGGTTGAATAATTATTTATTTTATTTACTTCCATCAAATACTCTTTTTTTTCCATTTCTTGTATTAACTCATCATACATACTTTTCATTCCTCATTTCCACTTCACATGTTTGCATATTAATAATCACTGTTTTCCCCTCAAATTCATAGCTGTAGCATTCATCTGTGTAGGCTTGTTTTTTAATGCTATTTTTCACACAACCAGCTGCAAATTCTTCTATTTCTAGCGGTTTCATTTGTTGACATAACGCCTCATATATTCGTTTTTTTCTGTCATGCAGGATATGAAAGTTTCGCGCCCATAAATTATAAAAGTGAGTGGGTGCAACTAATACATTTTTAATTCGTTGTTTTATTTTGATAAACGTAAAACATTCATCCATCGCTGTTTTTGTTTCTTCTTGCGTTGAAAATACCCATTCTTTTTGTAATTTTGGTTCTGTATCATATAGTAAAAGGGAATATTGATCATTTTGTAAGATAAATATCATTTTTCCGTTAAACCCATTAAAATGAATGGAGTAGTTATAACTTAATCGCTTTTCTTGGGTAAAACATAATTCTTTTTTCTCATACGTTTCCATCATATCTTCAACAGAAGAAAGCCATGTTAGCATATGATTGAGTTTATCCATTCCTTCCTTTTTTATAAAGCATTCTTGATTTGTAATATTTCCATCATATTCGCAAAGATTTTTCATAAACAGGTCTTCATCTAGAGATTGTTTTAGATATCCTTTCTTTGTTATCCATTTTTCGACTTGTTGTTGTTCGTGTTCGTCATTTTGATTTTCAATAAAAACAATCATAGGCTTCGCTTCTTTTTCTTCAAAAAAACGAAGAATATATCGTAATAGTTTACCTCCCAATTTTTCTATATTATTAGTGGTAATATTAAGTTTGCTATATGGAGAGTATTTTTTCCAATAAAAATCAAATATTTCCCCTGTTTTTTCTTTATCAATCATTAAATGTGTCGAAAACGAACCATTATTGATATGAATCGTATAACCTTTTTGTTCAAAACATGCTTGCAATTCTTTTTCCATTTTTCATTCCTCTTTTCTACATTTTTTTCCATTTACAGTATAGCATAAAAAAGACATCTTATGAGATGTCTTTTAATTCATTATCAATATATTGTCTTCGCAGTTCTACTAACGTATTCGTTACTCGTTCTTTCCATTGTTCATTTTGTTCAAATACAAAGATTTTTGCTTCTTCAGCCGCAACGAGTACAACGTACTCGTTGTAAAAGTAAAGTAAATGTCGTTCATCTAATCTCTTTTCTTGATCTTTCGCTGCATTTTTACAAAAATAAGCGGCAAATTCTTCTACTTCAAGCGGAGAAAAGAATGTTAAAAACGATTGATGCATGTCATATTGTTCTTTTTGATTTCTTGCAATTCCCCTAATCCATCTTTTGTAGAAACGATCAGGCGGTTGCAAGGAGTTTTTAATCCGCATGTTTTTATCAATAGATGAGAGAAAATCTTTCATACAAACATCTATATCTGTTGGCTGTGACACCGTCCAGTTATATATTTCTTTATTCTCTTTTGTTTTAATGACCACTTCACATGCGTCTTTTTTAACTTTTAAAATCATTTCTCCCTGAAAACCATGCATATATATTTCAAATGCATGAAAAGACAAGATGCGATATTCAAACAAACGTTCTTTATTCATCGTTTCTAACACACATTTATTTAACGCAGCTACTATCGGAATAATTTGTTTGAATCGACCAATATCACTTTCTTTACACATATATGAACCTATTCGATTTGCTGAAAACGTATATAAACCAATCAATTGACTGATTTCATCTTGTTTTTTCTTCGTAGGAGCAACATACTCTTTTCGTCTTAATACATTTTTAATCATTTGTTCATCTTCTTCAAGAAAATCTTTTATTGAAATCAATAAAGGTTTATCTGCTATTTTAGGAAGCGTTTCAATATAGTCAAAAATAGCATACCAAAGTTTTTGATTTAAAAAATTAACAAGATCACCTTGAATGTTTAAAACAGTTAATAAAGGTTCCATTTGAAATGAAAGGTCGATAATTCGATTTTTTTTACGACTATACAATCCAATATTCATTTCGTTCATTCGACACATTTCATCTATATCAATTTCATGTTTTTTCATCATGTCGTGTAGTTCCTGGTTCATTTTACTCCCTCTTTCTGTAATAAAGTGTGTAATGTTTGATCCAGTTGTTTTTCTTTTAGTTTCAATAACTGAGTTTTTATACGTTGATGCGTTTTTTCATCGTTTTCAAACACCCAAACATGTAATGGTTGTTCATTCATCACAATAACGTTTTTTTCATAAAACATAAGATGTTGACCTTTATCAATAATTTGGTACTTACCATCACTTTTTAAAACCGTTGCACATATTTTTTCAATTTCCACAGGTGAAAACGTTTTTAAAAATACTTCGTAGATTTTTTCTTCCTCATCCATTAAGTCATTTTCTGATGTCCACCAGTTAAAGAAAAATTTAGAAGGATTCATCACATTTTTAATCCGATTTTTTTGTTCTGCTTTTTTTATAAAAGCAAGCAATTCTTCTTTTACGCTTTCTTTTGTTTTGATGTTGATTTTTTTTATTTCTTTTTCAGTCGAACTTTCTAGCATAAGGAAAACATCATTTTGTATTACTTTAAAAAAAGCTTTCATGTCTATCCCATTAATGTTAAAGCTATAGTCAAATTCATCATGTTCATGGTAGTAAAAGAGCAAATGATTATTTTCTAAATCCTTTATGATAGGTTCCAACGAACGTAAAATATCCACTTTGTTTTTTAATTGTTCTCCATCTTCTTTGGAAGTTAGATTATTTCCTAATACCATTCTTACATCAAATGTTTTTAACGCTTTTTCAATATTTTTATCCATTTTTTTAATTGGAACATATCCTTTTAATTCAATATCTTTCAAGTTTGAAAAAGAAATTAGTAAAGGATTATCATCTCTTATATACTCCAACATTTCTACAATTTCTTCTTCAGAAAAAAATCTGAAAAGTATTTTTTTCAAATGCACTTGAGAAAAAAAATTATTTTTATCTTTCAAAAAATTAATCCTACCACCAGTAATTCTATCTGTAGATAATATCAGATCATAATTGGTGTAATATTCTTCATCTACGATACTGATTTGATATCCTTTCTTTTCCATCATATTAATCAATCCATTTTCCAACTTTATCCCTCTTTTCTAGTATATGTCTTTTTTATTATACACGAAAAAAGACATCTCATGAGATGTCTTTGAATTTTTGTTTAATTTTATCTTTTTTCACTTGAAGCAGTGCTTCAAGTACGTTTTCTTCTAATTCATCATTTTTTTCAAATACGTGCACATTTAACGGATTTTTAATGACTAATACGGCTTTTTTTTCATATTGAAACAACCATTCTTCATAATCTAATACCGTTTTTGTTTGTTTACGCTTTACACATGTAGCTGAAAAAGATTCTACTTCTAGCGGAGAAAAATGAGCAAGTAACGTTTCATAAACTTCATCTTTTTTTGTTTGTTCCATATCCCACTTTATCATATTAATCCATTGATCGAAAAATTTCTTGGATGGACTTAGTATATTTTTTACACGTTGACTTTTTTCAATTTCTTCAAACCAGGCGTCTATATACGTCTCAATATCCGTATGATTACGAATTTTTTTCATCGCTTTTTCTCCATCTCTTTTTCCAAAATCAATATACATCTCATTTTCTCTTCTTGTAGGTGTCAAATTCCCTACAAAATCGTGCAATCGAATTTGATAGGTGAGAGCCGAAATCATACTAACTTCGACTAAAGGATTTTGTTTTTCTTTTTCAACTAATTTATTTTTTATTTCAAGTATATGGTCGATCAATTGATCAAACGCTTCTGCATCATGAGAATGAATGATATTCCCATTTTTTTTAAGATAATAAAAAAGAATTTTTTGATTTGATACCGTTTTAAATGTTCTTTTTAGCAATTTCTTTTTTAGTCCGTCGGCATATTTTCCTTCCAATCGGATCAATAAAAAATTTTGTTTATTTTTAGAATGATGTTTAAAATAATGAATAATTAATTCAATATCTTCTACTGCCATCTCGTTTATTTGATCACAATCAATCCGCATTTGCGACAATAAAGGAAACGATTCTGATGAAAATTGAATCCATTTTTCTCCGTATAATTCCATGTAAGCATTGTTTTGCATTTCTGCGAATTTTACTGTATATCCTAGTTCCTTCATTCGTTCTTTTAATTTTTTCTTCATGTTCATTCCTCGTTTCTTTTTTTGATAGTTATATTTTACCATAAAAAAGACATCTCATGAGATGTCTTTTAACTGGTTATCAACTCGCTCTTTTTTTAATGCTGCTAGCTTGAGCGAAATTGTTTCTTTCCATGTATCATTTTTTTCACAAACAAATACTTTTTTATCATTCATTGAAAATAAGATGACTTTTTCTTGGTAAAAAAATAACCATTCTTCCTCTTCTATATGATGTCCTTCATCACCATTTTTTATCATTGTTGCCGCGAATTCTTCGATCTCTATTGGTGTTAAATATCGACTTAACGATTGATAAATCGCTTTATCTCGATCTACTTCAATCCATTTATCATAAAAATAAGTTGGCGGATTCAACACGTTTTTTATACGTCTTTTTTTCTTTACCTTTTCAATATAAGAAGAAAAAAATTCTTGCATCTGACCTTTTTCGTTAATTGAGACGATTTCTTCTCCTATTTTTAATGTAAATCCTTTAGGAGAAATGGAACTTTCAATTTTTTCTTCTTGCCCTTCTATATAGAACCAGTAAAGAAAATCGTGTTTTTTTTGATATTTAAATAATAGTTCTTTTTCTTCGCACTGAGCTATCGTTTGATCCAATTCTTCAATAAAAGGTGTTAGCGAGGCAATATGTTCCATATCATTTTGTGTAATATAATAATTCACATCATAAAACGTAGAATCTTGATCTCTTAATTTTTTTAATTCTTTTGCTTCTATTTCAAAAGGATGTTTAAAACATATGCCTGATTTTTGTATTTTTTCTAATGCTTTTTCTTTGTGAGCGTATAAAATATTTGTAAATTGTAGTAAAAGATAATGATCTTGATTTTGCGGGACACTTTTTAAAAAATCTACACATGCTTTTATGCATGCGTCATCACACGCAAAAAAACCGTAATTCATTTTCCATGAAATATACGAACAATGTACAAAAAAATCACAAAATAGTTCGAAACATTCATCTGAGGATTTTTCTTTTATTTCTATACGAATATAATTATCTTTATCATAATCATTTAATTTTACTTCATATCCTAATTGCTCCACCGTTTTTATGAATTGTTCCTTCATTTTCATTCCTCATTTCTTTTTTTCTTATCATACCATCATTTTAAGAGAAAAAAGAAAAAAGCATCTTATAAGATGCTTTTTAAATTTTCATCTACTTCTTTTTCCCATTGTTGATGAAGAATTTTTTTTATATTTTCTTGTATGTTTATGCTTTTTTCAACGATATAAAAATCTTTATTCCCTTTATCACTGATAAATCCATTCTCACCAAAGTAAAAGAAATAGTTATTTGCATTTAAAAAATGAAATTTGGGACATTCTCCCTTTATATATCTTGCTGACCATTCTTCTATTTCTTTTCGTGTATAAATTGTACTTAATAATTCGCGAAAGCGTTGGGTCATAGTAGTGTTTAGTTTACTGTAAAAGTCGTTATTTGAATACATAAGTTTATCAAAGAAAAACATGGATGGTTCAAACACATTTTTAATCCGTTGTTGTTTTTCAATTTTTATTGTCCACTCATTAAATAAATCCAACACTTCTTTTTCTTTCGTTGATGAAATCTCATGAATTTTTTTGTCCATTCCATCATATATACAAACAACAAAAACATCCCTTCTTGCTATAAATTCAATATAGGTGAAAAAACCATCTATACACAATTCTCTATCAAAGGTGGAATTACTTGAATTAATGTAATAAAATAAAAGTTCTTTTTGCGTCCGTTCCTTTAGCATTTTTTCAAATTCATCATATATCTTTACATGTTTTTGAAGAACCATAATCGTAGCTAGCGATGTGTAAAGATGGTGATGTTTATATAAATGATTTATTTTCCATAATTGTTCTTCGCAATTCTTTAATTGTTCATCTTGCATAATCTTATAAAACTTGTTTTGTTCAAGCACTTCTTTGTACTGCTTTTCTAAGCAAATATCAATGAAGAGCATTTTGTTACAGCGTTTCGCTTTACTTTCTAATTCATTTAGTACATAACTCATTGCTTCTTTTTTTATAGGCTTGTTTATCAATTCATCTTTGTATAGAAAAAATCGTTGTTCTAATTCTTTTAGATATAAATTTTCTTCTCCTTCTTTTGCTTGAAAACATAAGTGAGTGAGATCATTATCTTTTTTTATAGTTACTTCATATCCAAATTCCTTTAACTTTTGATTCATTTCCATTCCCCTTTCTCTAAACAAACATCCATCTCTTTTTCAACTTTATTTCGAATATAGTTTTTTAAATCTTCTTTTACCGCAGGTGTTTTCTTTAAAGTATCCACTTTCTTTCCAATTGTATCAAATATAAAAAGATATTCGCCAAAAGAAAATACATGATGCCCTAAACAAAAGGGCTGTAGTTTAGGAATCTCCGTTTTGACATAACGAGCCGCTATTTTTTCAAGTTCAATAGGTGTATAAGTTTGTAACATAATTTCATAAAATTTTTCTTCAATTCGATGATTCATCACATGATGAACATTTGAATAATTTAACATTCTTTCAAAAAAGTAATACTCCGATATCGAAAAAATCATTTTTACACGTTGTTTGTTTCGTAATTTCTCCATCCACGAAGAAAACAAAAAAATAAATTCGTTTTTTGTTTTAGCAGAAAAATGATATTCTTCTCCTAACTGATATAATTCAAATGTTGTACGCATTCCTTCTTTCATATATTGAAACCTAATATACCCATTTAGACCCATTAAATGAAATCGATATTGAGGCTCACCTACAATCACAGGATCATATGAAAACAACAATTCTTCATTGTACCATTTTTGCATCGTTTTTTCTGTTTCATCATAAAAATCGTTTATTTCAAGCGAGTGTTTAGATAGATACACACTTTCAGTTTCTGAAGTCTTTTGGAACTTTTTATATCCCTTTTCTTTGAGCTCTTTTTCTAAAGGTATAATATTCCCTTTCACCACAAATCGTTTATTTCGTCTTTTTGCTTCTGATTCACACCACCAAATAACAAGTAAATAAATATCTTTATTACTTTTATCCATTTCTCCGTTAAGGGAAAACACAATCATTTCATGATCCATTTCTGCCGAAATTTCTCCTATTTCTTTTGCTTTTACGATTAATTTCTCTTTGGTTGTATTAATAGTAGCTGAAATTCCTAATGCTTTCATTTCTTTTAATAACGTTGTTCCATTCATCTTTTTTCTTCCTTTCTTATTCATATTACTTTTAGTATAACACGAATGTAAAAAAAGGCATCTTATAAGATGCCTTTTAAATTGTTATCTATTTCTTTTTCTAATTTTTCATGCAAGATCTTTTTGATGTTTTCTTCAATATTTGGTGACTTTTCCATAACATGAATGTCATAATGTGTTCGATCAACAAGATATCCTTTTTCTCCAAAAAAGAAGAAGAAGTGATCCGTATTGATTTCGTGAAAATCTGGAAGTCCGTTTTTAAAATGAACGGCAGCCATTTTCTGAAGCACTAATGGCGAAAAATCGCTTGTAAATTGTTTTCGAAGTAATTGTTTAAGTTTCATCCTTCTTTGATCTGTATAATCATCTGGGTATGAAAGAGGTATTATTCTTTCAAATTTTTCCATCATTTTAGAAATGAAGTAAGCAGACGGATCCATAATATTTTTTATTCGTTGTTTTTGTTCTATTTCTTGAAGCCATTGCACAAAAGAATTTAAAAATTCTTCAAGTGTTGAACATGCAAATGATTTTAACTTATTATCGTTCGTAGATACATATAATTTGTTTTCTCTAATAGAAAATTTTAAATTGAAATTAAAACCAAATGCGTGAACGTAGTGAGTGTAATAATCTTTTTCATAATCAAACATTAATATTCCTTCGGAAAATTCTTCGAGTTCCTCTACTATTCTTCTTTGCAATTGAAGGAATTTAATCATTTTTGCAGCAGTTTCTTTTGAAACTAGCGTTTGATATAAATCATCTTCTGTTAATTCAGAAATCATCATTGTCATATCTTCCCAGTAAATAGAATAGATGTCTTCTTCTTCTTCATCTTTATTAAAAATTGTTCGGTATTTGTTTTCATCTAATCCTTCTATTAGTGTTTCGGAACCATCAATAATTACCCATTTTTGTTTCTTTTGTGCTTCTTTTTCTACTTCTTGAACAAGGAGTGAAAACTGTTCTTTTGTTAGAAATACTTCAATGTCATAGTAAGCGCAAATTCGGTAAAGAGCATCACTTTCATCTATTTGAATTAAGCCTTTATATTCTTCTTTTTCAAAAATAAATTCTTTCCTATTTTCACTTTCTTCTACCCTGTACGTACGACCTACTTTTTCAAGTGTTTTCATTTTCAAAGCCCCTTTAACGTTTTATTAATTTCTCTTTCAAAATTAGCTTGTAAAATACTTCGAATATCTTCTGCCGTGTTTGATGATTTTTCGACGACGTGTACGTCGTTTCGTTTTTGATTTAATACGTATCCCTTATGTCCAAAATAGAAAAATACATGATCTGTATTTAATTTTATAAACTGCAAGGGCTGATGTTTTACATGGAAAGCAGCTAATTTTTCAAGTTCGTTATTTGGAAAATCTGTTGGAATTTGATCAAATAATTTTTTTCTAATTTCAAAATTAATAGCATTTGATACATGTTTCGAATCAATTAATGTTTCCATAAAAAACAGAGAAGGTTTCGTTAAATTTCGAATTCGCTGTTCTTTTTTTCTTTTTTCAGACCAAAGATGCAATTGTTGTTTGCATTCTTCTTTTGTATCAAAACAAATGAAAGGAGCCGTCTTTTCTTTTTCTTTCTCAAAGATAATGATACATAATTTTCCTTTTCTTATTGCAAAATATAAATGTGAATTGGTTCCATGCGTATGAATGACAAACCGATTAAATGATTCTTCTGCATAAAATAACAATTCTTCTTTCATGTATTCTTGTACGACTCGACCTGCTTCCTTTCGTAATGTTAAACATTTTTTTATTTGTTCTTTTGTTTCATAAGATACAAAATAGGTTTCTCTTTCGTTTAATTCATCGACAATATCTGTTAACAAATCCAAATCTATTTCTTCATCTTCATCTCGTTCAAGTGAATAAAAACCATTTTCCATTATAACTGCTTGAATATCCATTGAAATACGTTCATCTAGAATAAGCCATTTGTTTTTCTTTTGTGATTCTTTTTCTATTGTTTCAATGATTAACCACACATCTTCAGCCTTGGCAATATCCAATATTCCATAATGTGTACTGAATTTATAAATAGTTGATTTTTCTTCAATTATTACCCTTCTTTGCTCCATTCCTTTTTTAAAAATAATATTTTTTTCACGTTTTTCTTCTTTTAATTCAACATCGTATCCTTTGTTTTTCAATTGCTCAATCAATTCTTTCATCCATTTTCATTCCTCTCTTATTTTGTATATCCAAATTATACCACGGAATAAAAAAAAGACATCAATTAGATGTCTTTCAAGGCATGCTTGACTTCATTTTCTAAATTCTTTCGGAGAATGGTTAAAATTTCTTCTTGAATATTTTCCGTTTTTTCTATTCCATAAACATCTCCTTTATTCCAATCTAGAAGTATTCCCATTTTTCCAAAATAGAAAAATTGAACATATCTATTTATCGAATGTACGTACAATGATTGTTTTTTTACATAAGAAGCGGCGATTTCTTCTATTTCACTCGGTAAATACATCCTTAACAATTTTTCTTTTATTTTTTCTCCTTGATCAAACACATCATCATCAGAAAGTTCTTTTCTTAATACTTTTTCTAAGAAAAAGTAAGAAGGTTCAAAAATATTCTTTATTTTTTGTTGTTTTTTGATTTTTTCTAAAAACAATTGAAATTCTTTTTGAAATTCACCACTTTTAGATAAGCATTGAAAGGTATGTATTTTTTTTGTTTCATCATAAATACTCACTTCAATCCCTTCAATATTGACTTTAATTTCACTTGTCATATTTGATCCGTCAATATGAAGACGATGTTCTTGATAATATTGTTGGTAGAGAAATAGCATTTCCTTTTCATTGTATAATTTAAAAACTTCTACTGCTTCTTCATATGCTTCTATATAATTTTTTACTGTTTCAAATGCAGAAAATGACATCCATGCATTTCTTTTTGCAATTTCTCTTTTCGTTAATTTTTGTATTTCTTCCATAATCACTTTTTTTTGTTTACTTAAATTTACATATTGGTTTTTTCGAAGTACATTACTCATATGATGCGTAGTTATTTCGTCAATAAGAAACCATTTTTTTACGTCTTTTGCTGCTTTTTCTTCCTCTTTGATAACGAACATTAACATTTCTTTTTCTATTTTATCTAGCTCATCACTACTTTTTTCTTTATCAAAATAATCGTCAAAATATTTATCCACCTCTAGGTGTAAATAATAGGTAAACGCATATTTTGAAATGACAACATTTAATTTTTTGTTACTTTTTTCAAGTTTGATCATAATTTCTTTTTTGTCTTCTTTTGCGCTTACTTTATACCCATATTCTTTAATTTTTTCGATCGTTTCTTGTTTCATTGCTTAACCATCCTTTCAGCTTTGCTATTTATATTATATCATTTTTGATAAAAAAAGACATCTCATGAGATGTCTTCTAAGCTTTCTTGTAATTCTTTTTCCAGTTTTTCATGTAAAATTTTCCGAATATCTTCTTTTACTTGCGGTGATTTTTCAACGACGTACACGTCGTTTCGGATGACGTCTAATATGAATCCTTTGTTGTTTAAATATAAAAATCTATTTTCTTTGTTTAAATAATGCACTTTAGGCAATGTTGATTTAACATAAGTAGCAGCCATTTTTTCGATTTCTTCAGGCGTCTGATTTTGTTTCAAAACATCATAGATTTTTTGTTTCATTTCTTTCGTAGCAAACATATTAAATTCATTACTTAATTTTTCAAAGAAAAATGATGAAGGTCGAAAAAGTTTTTTAATTCGTTGCCGCTTCATTATTTTTTGGAACAAATTTTCCATATTTTGAACGAATTCATCGATTGTACGAAAACTAAAGGTATGAATAAGTTCAGTTTGTTTATTTCGAATGATTACTTCTAGTTCACTTTTCTTCATTTCAAACAAAACTATTAGATCATACCCATCGATATGAACATAAGACTTTCTATATTTGGCTTGAAAAAAGTACAAAAGCTCTTTTTTTCCATAATCATTTAAGAATTCTTTTGCATATTCATAAAGTCTCATTTGTTTTTTTATTTGTTCAAATGAAGAAACAGATAAATAAAATTCTTTGTCCTCAATTTCTCCTTTTGTTAAATATTCTAATTCTTTTGTGTCAATTTCACTTTTTTCATCAATGGATACATAATTTTTTTCTTCAATTATTTTGACAAATTTTTCTTTCATATCACAATCAATCAGCAACCATTTCCCTTTTTGTTTTGTTTCTTGTTCTTTTTCTTCAATAACCATCATCAAGATTTCTTGTTCTATATTTTCCGCTAATTGAAAACTTGTATGCAAACGATATGTTAAAGGACCTTCAAAAATAACAATATCATAAATTCTACGTTCTTTTTGAAGGGTGTAGATAATCCTATTTTTATATTCCTTTTTTTCAAATTCATATCCTACTTGTTCAAGCCTATCCATAATTTCTTTTTTCATTTCATTCATCCCTTCTGTAAATTAATTTTTAATTTTTCATCTACTTTTTTTTCCAAAATATCCATAATCAACTGTTTCATTTCTTTTTCAAGTCTATCAGAATGATCTAATGCGTACACATTTCTTTCATTTTGATCAACAAGATACACTTTTTCATCAAAATGAAAATAATACATATTTGCTGGTAAATCATAAATAGGAAAGACCTTTGTTTTTAGATGATTCGATGAAATTCTTTCAATCTTTTCAAACGTATGAAATTGTAGTAAACATGTATGAATATCTCCGATCATATTTTCAGAAACCAGTTTATTAAAATCTCCCGTGCACATTAATTCTTTAAAAAAGAATGGTTCAGTTTCAGAATTAAATAACTGTTTAATCCCTTGTTTTCTTTTTGTTTTTTCAGCCCAATCAGTTAACAAAACTTCAATATCCGTATGATGAAACACTTTTATTTCTTTTACTTTTTTATCTTCTGTTTTAAACAAAAAAGCTAACTTGTTTTCATTTTCAAAAGATACGTTGATATCCCCTTTTTCTCCCCAAGCATAATATTCAAAATTAAAATCATAATGATCGTATCTTTTTTTATAAAAAAATAAGGGTTCTTTTTCATAAATTTGATTTAATTTTTCCACAGCTTTTTTATAAAGTTGAAATAAATTCTCAACTCTTTTCGCAACTTCTTCCACCATATAAATGTTTCCTAGATATTCATACGTTTCATCAAGTCTTATTTTGTTTCTTTTTTCCCTATGTTGTTTTTCATATATTTTCCTCGGTGAAAAATCTGATAAAACATACAAACTTTTTTCTTTTTTATCTATTTTTTTATAGTTATTGTTTTCTAGCCAAGCTTCAATTTGATTTTCTTTTTCGCTCATGCGTTCAATAACCAGTTGTTTATTTTCTTGATTCGCTACATGTTTTAACCATTCAATCAATAAAAAAACAACTTTTTCATCCACGCTAGAGTAAAAAGGGATATAAATATTTTTTTCATCTAAAAATACTCGAATACTCCCCTTTTCTTCTCCTAATTTTACTTTAATTTCTTCTTCGTCCATTTCAATTTCGGCATTTACTCCTAATGCTGATAATTTTTCTAAAAAGATCCCTTTATCCATTTTTTTCATTCCTTTCCTTCAATTCTTTCCTTATTGTATCACAAAAAAAGACATCTCATGAGATGTCTTCTAAATTTTTAGATATCTTTTAGCGCTTCGTTTAATTCATCTTCCACACACTTCATCACGTATTGATTCACATTTTCTTTACAATCATCATTGTTATCAAAAAGAATGATATCATCTTTTTTTCGGTCAATAATCACTGCTTTTTTACCAAAGAAAAGTAGCACGCACCGATTAGGTAAATAACGTTTTTTTATTTCTTCTTTTCGTATATACCTACTGCATTGCTCTTCAATTTCTCTCGGATGAAAACATTTTTTTAATTCTTCATATAATTTTTTTTCTGTGTATTCTGTTAAATCGCTGTACATATCATCACAGTAAATGAACTTTTTATAAAAAAAGTCAGGTGGATTTAACACATGTTTGATTCGATTTTTTTGGATTTCTTTTTTCAAGTAATTTTCCATAAGATCGTTTATTTCTCTTTCATGACAAATTTGCATGACGGACTGCGTCACTCTTTCTTTATCGCACCAAATAAGATTTTTTTCCTCTTCTGTTTTTGATAAGAAAACATATCCTTCATTCCCTTCATCTATAAACCAAAAACCTTCATCAAAAGGACGAAATTCAAATAAAGGAGATCTTTCTTTTCTTGCATTTAAAAAGTTTTTCATTTTTCGTTCATAACTTATGTTTTCTTTTAATCGTTTCTTACTTGAAGATAAAAGCATAAAACGTTTTTCTTCATAATCTTCTCCTTTTATTTCTTCTAATAACTCTCCTTCTTCTGGATCTAGAAAAACATATCCTTTTTCTTTTAATGGTTCCTCAAGATCAATACCTGTACATGTTGAAAACAAAGAAATATCAATTTTCATTACTTCTTTTTTTTGTTTTGCCTGTTGTTCGAAAAAGTCAATAAGAGATAGCATTGTTTCTTCTTTTACATCTCTTATATGTTTTCCCATCACTGTCAATGCATAGGTTTCATTGTGGATGGCTTTTTTTTCTAACATAAATTGAGTCAAATAAATACCTTTTTTAATGCCAAAAGATCTATAATCTGAAGAAGAAGAAAAATTCGTTTGATAACCTAACGTTTCAAATTGTTTCTTTATTTGTTCAATCATGCTCATTCTCCTTTTTATTTAAAATTTTCCATTTCTTGTTCAAAAGTCCGTTCTTTTATCTCCAAATAGAGTTTTTTTATTTTTTCTTTTACATTCTCTTTATCATCTAATATATAAAGCCGATGTTTTTTCTCATCAATCATCAAATATTGATTCATAAAAGGAAAAATGCTTATTTCATCTAAAATATGTGAAATGACTCTTTTTTCTTTTACACACCTCGCTGCTTCTTTTTCGATATCTCCTTTATCGTACATATTCTCCATCTTTTCTTTTATTTTTTCAAATAAAAATCCGCCATGATACGATCTCGTTGCTTTTTTTAAAAAAGAGACAAAAAATCGTTCATTTGGATAAAACATCGTTTTTACTCGTTGTTTTTGTTCAATTTTCTTCATGCTTTCATGTAAAAACAGTTGAACCTCTTCTGTTGTTTGACATACTTTTTCAAATTCTACTTCTTTTTTCTCATTAAAAACTTGGACATACATTTTATTATTCTTCCAGATTCTATGAATGGATCCAAAAAAACCATCTAGATAAAATTCATAATCAAAATCTCCTCTTCTGTGAACATAGTCAAATAATAAATAATTCTCATACACTTTTTGTAGTTCTTCTTCAACTGCTTCGAATAATGTATAACGTTTTAATATTTCTTCAGATTTTTCTGAAGCATAACAAAGTTTAAAACTATTGCTTTTTTCATATTTACTTATTAAAGAATTAAGTTCATAAGGCGCCACTCGTTTATACTCACGCATCGTTAATTCTTTTAAAATGGAAAAAGAAACGTATTCTTTTGCTTCATTGCCGTCAATTAACAAACATTTTTCTTCTTTGTTACATACTTTTTCCATTTCATTTAAGACAATTTTCCACACGTATTCTTCAATGATTTGTTTTTTTCCTTCGTTATGAAATACCAACGTATTTGTTATTCTTCCTTTATTCATAAGAATATCTATTCGCGTTTCTTTTTGTTTATCGTAGATAGAAAATGAATAATATTTCTCTTCTTCACTTTGAAAAACATAATAGTAATCATCCATATACACTTCTTTCATTAATTCCCCTCTTTTCTTTCCTTTTTCTTTATTTTATCATCTTTATATAAAAAAAGATAAAATAAAAAGCTAATCATTCGATTAGCTTTTTTACATTTTTTTCTATTTCTTTTTCCATTTTATTTAGGATAAAATGTTTAATTTGTTCTTTTCCTTCTTTATTTTTATCAACGAGCAGGATCTCATCATGTTCGTCGTCAACAAAAATCATTTTTTCACCAAACTCAATCACTAACTGATATTTACTTATTTCAGCCAAGTTTTCTCCTTTCCGACTCATCTTTGAAGAAATTTCTTCGATTTCAATCGCTTTATAGTGCGCTCGTAAAAGAGTATATATCTTATTCTGCATTTCTCGTTCCATGCAATAATCTTCGATGTAAAAAGTGAAAAAGTGTCGGTATTCTTCAAATATTCCTTTAATTCGTTGTTTTTGTTCAATAGAATGAAAATAAGTTAAAAAGAATTGATTTACATCTTCTTCTGTTGAAAGATTTTCTTTTTTTGCTATTTCATTCTCTTCATTATAAATAATAAAAATTGCATCTTTTTCATGCTCAAAATGAATATTAATATATCCATTTACGCCTTGATAATAAAAATTAAAATCATATCCATTATTGCTCCAATCAAAATCGAACAAATACTCTTTTTCTTTGAATTTGTTTAGACATTTTTCAGCTATATTGATTAATGAACAATATTGTTTAAGTCTTTTAAGTGATATCTCTTCCATCCACATTCCATGCTCAGAAGGTGGTATATAATCCGCTTTAATATCTATTTCATCTTGTTTAGGAATTTTAACATATCCTTTTTTTTCCAACCATTGTTTAAACGGAAAATCAAAAGCAGGAGTCATTTTCTCCATTTCAATCCAAAGATATTGATGTTTACTCTTTGATTCTTCTTCTAAAAATGAAAACAGTGCTTCGCTTTCTTTTTCATTTAATCCCTTTTCTCCTTCAAAATACTGTAATTCAATTTCCGTGTTTAAATGGTTTCGTTCTATTAAAATTTTTATTTCATTCTCCCAATCATCAATAATTAAAAAATAGCTTTCTGGGTTCCCTTGTATGTCAACATTTCGATCATTTTCTTGTAACACCTGTTTAAAATTTTTAAGTGCAGCTTCCATTTTCCCCGCTCCTTTTAATAAATATCTTTTATTTGTCGATCTAAATCCGTTTCAACCAAAGATAAGATGAATTGCTTGATCTTTTCTTTGCTTTGATTGTCTTTTTTAGTTAAAAATACTTTTTCTTTTTCTAAATCATAAAAGACGACATATTCACCAAAAACAATAATTCGTTGCTGGCTGTTAAGAAATTGTTCCTGACCTGTTTCATTTTTATAATGCAATGCACATATTTCTTCGATTTGATTCGGTGTATAAACCCTTTGTAATTGTTGATAAATCATTTTCGGCATTTCTTTTCCAATCCCATATATGGCATTTTTATTTAAATATTTATCAAAAAAATACGCAGATGGTTCTACTATTTGTTTTACTCGTTGGGCTTTTTTGATGTTCGAAAAATGATTTTTTATAAAAAATAATGCTTCTTCTGAATTTTTAACTTTTTCTTTTTTGATTTCTTTTTTTTCTTCATTCAATACTGTGAGATATACACCTTCATGACCTTCATAAGACAATGTCAATCTTTCTTTTTTTCCCGAATGATAATAACTATAGGAACCATTAGTCACTTTTGAATATAAAAATAAAAGTTCATGATCATTGTTTTCTTTCATAAAATGATCAATAGAAGGTCCTACTTCTATAAATGAATCCAATTCTCCTTCATCACTTTGTACCATAAACGTCATTGGATTATGTCGTTTTTCAATAGCATTTAATTTTTCAAATCTCTCCCCTTCTAACACTTTGTATTTTTTTTGTTCTAAAAATGTTGTCAATGAAAAAGAAGTATATTTTTCTAAAAGCGTTGTTTGGAAACAAAGAGATCTTTTCATTTCTTTTGCCATATACTCTAATAATTGTAAAATTAAAATAAACGCTTCTTTATCAAAGGTAAACTCTATATATGTTTTTGAAACTTCTGCAGTTATTTCTTTTGCTTCAATAACTAGTTGGTTTTTTCCTTCTTCTGATGCAATGGTAAGTGTTAAAGAAGTTGGCATCGTTTGTTTAGCTGATACCATCATTTGTTTTTTCTTTAATTTTTCCGCAAGTTCCGCAATCATTTCCTCACTTCTTTCCTTTTTTTAAAAGTATAGCACAAAAAAAACTCTCTTTGTAAAAGAGAGTTCTCCATTTTATAGTATCTTATGTTTGACTGATCTTTTTTTCTTTCCATGTTGGGGTTAGAAGAGTTTTTTGCATATCAATAAACATCGGTTGAATGATATAATCATCCGTTTTAATTAACTTTCCCGCTTTTTCAACAGGAAAACCATACGTAATTTTTAACGCGCGAAATAATAGCGGGTTAATGAGTGCATAATAATAATGCACATTATGTTGTTTTGCAAAATATAATAACACATCCAAGATATTTTCTAATGTCCCTGTTTTTTTATATTTACCCACACTAAGCTTATCGATTTCATAGATGTGTTGAAGCGATGTTTTTTTGGTCATATCAAGTGATGAAAATAAAAACATGTCTTCAACAGTCGATCTCTCTTTATCCATGCTATAAGGTATAATTTCGACCGTTCCATTGGTTTCTCCCTCTGCATTTTTAACTAAATAACGTGTGGCAGGTCCTTCACATTCCCCCAATTCATAATTTTCTTTTGTAAAAGATTCTTTCCAAATACTGTTGAAAATTTCCAAGTCTGTTCTCGATGTCACTTCTTCAAACATTTTCTCTTCAACCCTTTCAACGGTGTTTGTGCAGCAATCAACTTTCATTACTACGTATTTTTTATACCACAATTTTTTAAAAAACGTACTTTTTTTTGTTGATCTTTTCTCCTTTCTATCCTAATATAAAGTCAATTTCATTTAATGAATAAAGGAGGGGGAAAATGAAAAAGAATCTTTCATTTATTTTGTTAAGTTTTTTACTTATTACAACCATTGGGGCAGTATGGGATATTTGGAGTCATAATGCCGATCAACCTGAAACATTTTGGACACCAAGTCACGCGATGATTTATTTAAGCGTAGCGGGAGCAGGTCTTACGACACTTGGTGTCGTGATTTATGAATGCATAAAAATAGGATCGTTTTCACCAAAACGAATACCAAATGTAAAAGGACTCGCACTAGCAGGTTCAGGAAGTGTCTTTCAACTACTAGCTGGTGTGAGCGATGAAATTTATCATAGTCTTTTTGGATTTGATGTAACGATGTGGTCGCCACCACACGTAGCCGTCTTATATGGAGCTGTTTTAACATTATTAGGAATTTTTGAATTAAAAATAGAAGGAAATGAAGTAAAATCGTTTTTTTCCTCCATATTCGCTATTTCGATGATTTTTGTTGTGTATCAATTTTCAACTTTTGAGTATGAGATGAATTTCCATCTATCTCCCGTCTTTCCAGAAGATATTAATTGGGATATTATTCATCGATGGAAACCATACAGTGCCTATTTAAGCTTATTATTAATTCCTGTTTTTTCTTATTGTTTTACTTTAGCAACCAAAAAATTTTATTTTGCCATTGGCACCATTACAACATCTCTTGCTTTTTTAATCAAATACATTATTTTTATTTGGTATAACGGAACCATTCTTGATTTATATTTCCCGTTATGGATTCCTCTTTGTGGAATTGTGTTTGATCTTGTTTATTTTGCTTTTAAACAAAGCGATCGTTCTTTTTATTACGCGAACCTTGCTTCAGGCGTATGTCTTATTTTTGTGGTGCAATTACAAAACCCTCTTCCTTTGGAATGGTCAAAAATAGGACTTTCTTTAATTGGTGTTATCCTTTTATCTTTTTTATTTACACGTTTTGCGTTAAAAGGAATTTCATTAAAAGGATTCCATGTCTCCTTTATGTCCATTTTTCCAGGTTTATGTCTTTTGTTCTTTCCTATGCTTGCTTGGGCGCACGAAGAACAAAAAATTATCCCTGTTGAAAAAATTGCACCTGATTTACATCCATTATGGTTATTACTTGAATTTTCCATTATTTTCTTTCTTGGATACAAATTGGCTCATTTTCTCTCACGTATTGATCGAAAAAAGAAGACAAAAAAATAAAATGCCTTATAGGCATTTTTTTTCATATAAACACATCTTGTTATTTTTATGGAAACAGTGCTATACTAATGTATAACTTTACTTGTTTGAAAAAAGGATTTTCATTTCTTTTTTTAAAATAACGTTTAACAACATAAAAAAACCCAACAGATACGAAATCGAGCGCCAACTCATTTCGCTTCTGACACCGTCCATTACACGGTACCAGGTTGGATCCATTAGGCTTTCTTATGTAATAAGATAGTTCTTATTATAACGGAAAACCTAAGAATCCTGCAAGAGGTTCGGAAAAAAATTTTAAAAAAACGTTTTATGTTTCGATGAAACTTTGTTTGACGAACGTTTTTATTTATTTTTTCACTCTTAAACCTGTTACTGTTTTGATAACATGAACATTTATGTTCATCTTTTCAAGGACGGTAGCAGGTTTTTTCGTTGTCATAACGGAAACGAAGTTGAAATAATTTTATATCACTGGCAGAGAGCCATAAAGAGTAAGCGGAAGGCGTATCTCTTTATAAAAAAGACGTAATAAATGTGTGGAGTTTCCCGTCTAACTCGCTTCCGATTAACCAATTGGAATGTCACCCGTTAGATGGGTATTCTACTTCCCAGATCTTATATGCTACGCCTATAAGGTGAGTATATAAGAATATCCCGTCGGTTGATCGTTAGATCAGGTAGCATGTTGTATTCATTATGGTGATGAGGTTGGTAAATTTAACCACCTGGGCGACTTGGATACGTATGAAATCATACGAATATTCAGTACAACATGGTCGAAGTGCACACTGTGGCTCCGTTTTGCAAAAAAAAGCAAATAAGCCCAGTCCTACTCTCTCTTGTCAGGGGGTAGTCTGTCTTCTTTACTCCTATTCACCCTTTTGCAAGTATAAAGATCTCTTTTCATCAACTAAATAAAATTGTTCCTCTTGCACTTTCTTCGTAGTAGTACATTCTTAAAATGATCCCATTTAGCAAAATATTTAGCTGGTTTAAAATACCTATTAAATCCCTTTTAAAATTGAAACGATATGCATTTTCAATAACTTTCATTTCTTCTATTTTTAAATTAGTCGATTCCATTTCTCCCATAAGATACTTTAATCTTTTCTCTTTGTGGGTAGTTGTTTGAGCTAAAAATGATTGAGCTTCTTGTTCTTAACATAAAAAAACGCTTGCGCCTTTTTTTTGCCCGTATATAATAACAATGATCAAATCATTAAAAAGTGAGGGAATTGAAATGAATTCGTTTGATATTAAGGAAAAGGAAAAAGAAATAACTGCACACATTAATAGCCATTTAAACGAGATTCATGAGTATATTTTAATGAATCTTCCAAAAGGATTTCTTTTAAAAGGTAAGCCTTATTTTAAAGATGATCAAATCATGATTCATTACATGGAAAAAACGTGGAGCGGTTTCTCACAACCAGATCCTCTTCCTGTTGCTGATTTCATGAACATACTAGCCATTAAAAACAAATAAAAAAGACGCTTGTGCGTCTTTTTTTATGTATGTTCTGCATATTCATAAAATTTAGCCATAAGTGCATGTACATTTTGCTTATCCATTCCATTAATATGATTTTTTCCTAATAATTCTTCATTATTTTCAGCATATATTTGATTATCTACTGTAATGGCTTTTTCGATTATTGTATTTAATTCTTTTTCATTTACAACCATTGTAAATCCATTGCATCGTGTTCCTTTTCGAACAAATTCTTCGCAACATTGACAAAAATAACGATGATTTTGATCACCATGGATCACTTTAAATGGTTCATATTCATCTCCTTCAATATGTTGCAAAACAAATGTCAATTTACTCTCCTTATAGGTAAAAGAAATAAAAATATGGTTATTTTGATTTCCTTTTACTTCTTGTATTGTGACATAATGCAAAATATCGGTTTGCGTTGGTTTTCTCTTGTTCATGAACTCACCTCTTCCCTTTTTTATCAGATAATTTCTTTTCTGCCAATTTTTTTGATAAAAAAGAAAAAACGAATATATTATTCGTTCTTTTTTAGAAGATCTTGTAGGGTGACATCATAATAGTTTTCCAATTGAACTACAACACTATATCCTAATCTTGTTTTTTCACCATTTTCAAGTTCTATCAGTTTTTCTTCATCAATTCCTGTTGTTTTCGCTACTTCTTGAATGGTTTTGTTTTTTCTAAGACGGGCTGTTTTTAACATTTTGGTTAACTGAGGGTACCGCTTCACGTTTTTCACTCCTACCATTTATTATTGTTATTTTTTATTAAAAAATCAATGGTTTCCTTTTCTTCATACAAAAAAACATACCCTCTAATCGGTATGTTTTATCGTTTTTTTTGTTTATATTTTGTAGGAATCTCACTTAAAAAACGCGACGGTTCAAATTGTTTTCGAAATCTTCCTCCTGTTTTTGAGTTCGTGAATGTTTGATTTTTAGCAAACGTAAGGGTTAATCGTTCTTTTGCACGTGTCATACATACATAAAAGACGCGACGTTCTTCTTCAATTAATTCTTTTGTTTTGGCATATTGACTTGGAAATAAATTCTCTGCACACCCAATCACATAAACATGAGCAAATTCAAGACCTTTAGCACTATGCGCAGACATTAATCGAACACCCTTTTGGTTAAGAGATTCACTGTTTTGCTCTTTTACAATTACATACGAAATTCCTTCATCATCTAAGCGTGTAATTAAATCTTTTGCATAATAATGATGACGAAATAAGATGGCAATATCATCTAAATTGACAGTTGCTTGTAATTTTTTAAGTTCTTTTACAATGTAATCAATTTCGTCTCGGTGATGATAGGCTTCAAAAATCCCTATTTTGTCACCTTTAGCGTTATTGGTAAACAATGTTTTTTCTTTTTGTTTTTTGTTTTGTTTAATGAGTTCATGCGCTGCTTCTACAATCATTTTTGTTGAACGATAATTTTCTTCTAGTTTTAAGATTTTCGCTTGTTTAAAGTCTTCTTCAAAGGATAAAATGTTTCGAATATCTGCATTTCGAAAACCAAAGATTGATTGAAAATCATCTCCCACTGCAGCAAAGTTTTGATATTTATTTGTTAATAATTTCAACAATACATATTGAACTTTATTTGTATCTTGAAATTCATCAGCTGTAATAAATTGAAACTTCTCTTGGTATTTTTCCAACATTTCAGCATTACTTAATAACAAACGAACAACGACTAATACTAAATCATCTAAATCAAGGGAACGTTTTTCTTTTAATGCTTTTTGATAAAGCGGATAAAGTTCAACCGTTTCCATATAGTATTTCATTGATTTTCTCATCGTTTTTACTTTTTCCCAGTCAATATACGTATTACTTGATTGATTGGTTGCTAATGCTTTTGGTGAAACCATTTCACTTTTAAATGCAGAAATGTTTTTATATACATCTTCTGCCATTTTTCGATCATACTTTTGTTTAATGACTAATTGATTCATTAAACGAAGAGATTCAAATTCATCCACAATTTTAAACCCTTCTCGGTTTTCTTCTTTTAAGATTCGGGTACATAAAGAGTGGAAGGTATGAATCCACACTTCTTTTGCTTTATTTTCTCCTAACCTCTGCTCTAATCGCTCTTTTAATTCATTTACTGCTTCGTTGGTAAAGGTAACCGCTAAAATGCGTCCAGGTTCTACACCTGTTTCAATTAAATGTACAATTCGTTGAATAGCCACAGTTGTTTTACCACTTCCAGCACCCGCTAAAATCAAAAGAGGACCTTCTATCGTTTCAACGACTTCTTTTTGTTGTTGATTTAATTCCATCTTTCTTCTCTCCTTCCCATATTCTTCTTATTATAGCGAAAAAAAAGAAAAAAAGATAGCGTCTCACTATCTTTTATTTTATACATAAAACGTCATTTTTTTTATCGTAGGAGATCCACGTTTCGTGAAATCGAAACGACCAATTTCCTCTTGTTTCTATTCCTGTTTGAAGATGATAATCCGCATATTGTTCCATTTGGATTGGATTATACACTATCCGAAGTAAATCATATACATTATCTACATGTTTTTTTCCTAAATAATATTCGCATCGATCATCGTAAAAACGTTGAAAAAATACTTTTCTAGGATAAAGAATGTTTTTTATTTTTTGTCTATTATACACAAATGAAAAATAATCATCAATACATGTCATGATCTCTTCAAAGGTTTCTACTTTCGTTTTTTTGATTTCTCCCTTTTCCTTTTCATAAAGAGATAAATACATCTTTTCTTTTTCATGAATCACATTTATTTTTCCATTAAATTGCATATAGTTTAAAAAATTAAAAGTATATGTGGAACGAATATCCATGCAAAACTGAAGCGTTTCAATTGCCCATGTTTTTTCTACTTTTTTTTCAAGAGCGCGGTAAAAAAGGGCATAATCCTCTACTCGTTTACGGGCATTTTTTTGATGTTTTCCTTCTATATACGTACGCTTAGGGAAATGATAATGATATTTAGTTAGTTTTTCTTCTTCTATCACTTCTTTGTAATCATGTTTAGAGAAAAAACTGAGAATGCAAAAAAAAGAAGGATCTGTCCAATGGTCCATTTCAATGGCTAACCATTTATTTTGTTTTTTAGCTATTTCTTGCGTGAAAAGCAACACTTCTTCTAATTCTTGATCTGAAAATTCAGGTTCATAATCATTACATTCTAAATACATGAAGTCGCCGTAGTACTCAATATCACCATAAAAAATAGTCGAACCATATTTTTTCCCTTCAATCGTTCTGTTAGACTGATTATAAATAATTTCCATACCTTCCCTACTTTCATTTGTTTTTTTTATTATACCAAAAAAAAGAAGAACACATTGAAAATTGTTCTTCTTGTTTTTTTCTATGTCTCTTTTTATTTAGAAGTTACCGATGTGTTAACTAAAATTTTTAAACGCAATACGTCATCTGTCATAATACGACTCGTCACCCATTTATTTAATCTTTTAGGAAGCACTAAAAAGTTTAAAATATAATTCATCCAAAGTGTTGTATTACATTGCATGAATAAAAACTCTTTCTCGTCTCGTTGCATCCAAAAAGATACATTTTTTCCTTCAGCATCTTTTCCAATTAATTCAATAACGTTTCCTTTTTCATGTAATTGAACAGAAGAAAATGATACAAAATTCAATAACGTTTCTTGCATTTCCTCAATAGAACGGTTCATGGTATAAGATAAAAATTGCTCCATTTCACAAACATTTTTCTCTAATTTTTCTTTTAATGTTTGTTTGGAAGCCATATTAAGATTATCAAACATTCCTATTAATGAATCTTTATTTACATCTAAAATTTCATACGAATGATCAGGCAATTCTTTAATTAACCAATCAGTTCCTTGTCCAAACTCTACATAATATTTTCCTTCATCTTCTTTTATGTAAGAAGCAGCTTTTTCTGAAAGGATGGCGCATTTTTGTTTAGTTTCCTCATCAATCCAGTTAAAGTTACGTTCCATTTGCTTAAGAAGAATTTGTTCAACATCTTGTTGTATATGAGCGGATAATACGTGAACCTTTTCAATTGGCATCATTTCGAATAATTTCATTTTTCATTCTCCTTCTCGGTCATCTTCTTCACTCTTTTATCTCTCTTTTTCTTTCCTCCAGTATATCATACTTTTTGTAGAATATTGTTTTTTATTTACAAATTTTTTCTAACAAAAAAAACTGATTGACATATCAATCAGTTTTTTATAGATCCCAATAATTGTCTTCGAATAAATCGTGATTCAATGTTTTTTCTTCTTGTTTCATAATAGTGTGTTGATTGATTTCTTTTTCAATATCATGTAAAACGCCTTGTTCTTGTTTGACATGATACATAAATTTAGGTTCTAATACTTTATAACCGAAAAGTTTTGTCATATGATCCATGAGCTGTTCTAATGTAATATCGTAAATTTCCTCTATTTTTGTAACAACCCGTAGTTTATTTTTCGCTTCTTTTTTAGCCGCGCAATAACTTTCTTTAATATGCGTATAAAACGTTTCTTCATTAAAACTTTTTTCATGGACAAGATACACATTGTAATTCATTTTAATATGTCCCCATCCTTCTTGATAGAATTCATTTGAAGAAAAAGCGTAAGTCTCCATTAGTTACTCTCCTTTTTTGATAAAAAAACGGTTAATTCTTTTTTTAGTTTTTCTTGATACTCTCTTAAAAGAAATGATTCTAATTCTTCTTCTTTTATTTCGTGTATGTTCAACTTTTCTTGATTTATGACATACCACTTATCTCCAAATTTGAAAAGGAAAAATCCTCCGCTTATAGGACGCTTTTTAATCTTTTCTCTCTCTTTTAGATAAAGAAACGCTAATTCTTCAATTTCGATTGAATTATAAGAAGACTGCAGCAAAGAATAAAATTTATTTTTTATAGTTGAATCATCAATATTTAACATTTGTAAAAAATCGGTTAAAAAATATTTTTCTTCTTGAAGTACATGTTTTACTCTATTTTTACAACGCAAGTCTTCGAAGTATTTTTTAATCACTCCAGCAAGTTCATTTGGTTGATTCACATGTAAATGATGAATTTCTTTATTTTTTTTATTTAACATAAACAAAATGATTTGATTGTTGATCTCTGTTAATATGCATTTTAGTTGCACATTAAAATAATAAAAAGAATGATAGATTCTTTCTTTAATGATGACTTTAAACAAAGGAATATGTTCATTTTCAAAAAAATCATAATATGCTTTTACATAGTCCTCATATTGTGTAAGTCTATCTTTTTCTGTCTTTTTTATAAATTCTGTTCCACTAAGCCCAAGGGTTCTATTAGGTTTATCCGATTTAATATAACCTTTTTCTTTCATTAATGAAATGAAGTGACAAGATTCTCTCATAAGTGCATAAGCCGCATGAAAACCAATGACAATTATTTTTTCATAATAGTTACCTAAATCTTCATAAAAATGAATTAATTCTTCTCCTTGTTTTTTTTCAAGTAAATCATCACCAGTTTCATGCAAATCTACACACAACATGTTTGCAAATAAATAGCTGTGAAATATATTTCTTGTTTCTTTGCATTCTATCCAGAGTGTTTGGGTATCTGATTCAAAACGATAATTGATTTCTCCTATTTTTTGTTCCAAATTTTTTATTTTTTCTTGAAGTTCTTGTTCGTTCATTTTTTTTCCTTCTTTCTTTTTACGATTGAAAAAACATGTCTAAAAAATCATCTTCTGCTTCTTCTTTTGCTTTTTCTTCTTTTCCTTTTATTTGAATGATTGCAACTTCTTCTTGCTGTTTTTCGTCATATATTACTTCTTTTTTTATTGTACTTTCTCTAAGAGGTACGACATGTTGATAATCAAACATTTTTAGCATATTTTCAACTACTTGATCAAATGTAATAAGTGGTTTTTCTAATTCAAGTGTTGCTTTAATTCGATTCGGCGCTTCTTTAATAGAATGCGTGATACTTTGTTGAATATGTTCTTCAAATTCTTTTTTAGTGAATTTTTGATCGTGAAAAAGATAAACAGGAAGTTTTTCAGAGAGAAAACTCATTCCAAATTCTCCGTCTCCATAATTGTGCCAGTATTCTAAATCTGTTTTAAGAAGATAGATGTTCATTTTAATTTCTCCTTTTGAAAAGGTTCATTGAGAAAAGATTCTTTAACTTTACTTGTATAATCTTCAATTAAAATTTTCTCTATTTCATTTTCTTGTACTTCTTTTATGTCATGAGCATCACTATTAAATAAATAAAGCTTATCCCCAAATTGAAACAATACAAACCCCCCTGGTATCATTTTTTTGTTTATTTTCTTTTCTTTAATATAAGCATCTGCTATTTCTTCTATTTCAATGGTGTTGTACATTTTTTGTAACAAAGAATAAAAACGATCTATCGTTTCTTTTGTAAAACCACCCATAAGAGAACGACAAAATTCTGTTAAAAAATATTTTTCTTCCGTTAGTACATGTTTTAGTTTATTTTTTTGTCGTACTTTTTCAAAGTAGTGCTGGATTTGATTTTTGACATCTTCAGGTTTTTGAAGAGGAAAACGTTCCAATTCTTTATTTTGTTTGCTGACAGAAATAAACAATGCACCATTTTCTTCTTTTAAACTGAATTTTTGTTCTTCATTAAAATAATAAAAGAGACATTCATTAATGGATCGACCATATTTTGATAATAAAGGGAAATTCATTACACCTATATAGCGTTGAAATTCCGTAATGATATTTTCAAATCGAAACAATGTTTCTTTATCATCTCGTAAAATAAAATCAGGTGATTTTAGTTCATAGTGATCAACATTATTTAACATTTGAACATACCCCTTTTTTTCCATAAATGAAACAACTGGATTCATACCTGCCAATTCAGTTGCTGCATAATAATCAAACACCAATTTCTTATTCAACATTTTTGCTAAATCTTCGTAAAAATGAAGCAAATCTTCGTTTATATCCATTAATTCTTCTTCACCATCTCTTTGTTGAAGTTCTACAAAATAAAGATCCATTAACACGTGGCTATAAAAATATAATCCTTCTTCTTCATGTTCAATCCATAATCGTTCGTTTAATTCTTCGTAAGAGTAATCGATATATCCCACTTTTTTCTCTAGTTTTTTTACAATGGTTTTCATATCTTGTTCTGTTATCATGTTTAGCCTTGTCTCCTTTTCAAAGATTCCTATGGAATCTTTTTTTCTTTATTTTACCATAAAAAAACAGCTCTAGGCTGTTTTTTGTTGTTTACCAAATGTCCCATTTTTCTAATTTTGAAGCAGAGCATTCAAATTCTTCTTTTATTCTTCCTTTGTATAATTCGAACATCGCTTCTTGTATTTTTTCTTGCGTGGGATCAATCACTTCACAAACTTTATATTGAACCATATCCGCTAAAAAGTAATGATCATGAAAAGAAAAAAAATGAAATTTGTTTTTAAATTTAATTGGCATTTGTTTATCTTTTCTTTTTAATTTCATATAATCCCAAGAAAGTTCTTCGATTTTTAATGAAGTATAATGGTTTGTTAATTCGTCATATAAATCATCCATTATTTCTGAAATTTTTTTATCTTTGCAAAAAGAAGCAAAAAAATGTTTTTCTTTATTCATTAGGTAGTGTACTCGATTACTTTTCTTTTTTTTATCTAAAAATTCCATAACTTCTTTTTTGATATCTTTTGGTGTTGTTAGTAAAATGGAGTCGTTTTCTTTGTTATGATTTTCATACATAGAGAGATAACACTGATTATGTTTTACTTCTAATTCGAACATAACATTTGATGAAAAATAAAATCCTTTCATTTTCGCTTCCATACACAACGTTGCAGATCCTTTAAATAAAGATACATTTTTAACAATATCTTTCATTACTTTTCGAAAGGAAACAATAAAAGGTTCGAAAACATGAATTTCATTTTCATAACTTTTTTGTACATAAAACGTATAATATCCCTGATTTAGTAATTTTTCAGAAACAACTACATAATTTTCTTCGCTTTGGTGTAGGTATTGTTCAAATCCTGTGAAAATTAAAATTTTATTTAACGATTGCGCTTTTTCTTTCCAATATTGGTACATATCCAATTCTACCACTTCTGGGGGGGGTTCTTTTTTATAGAAACCATTATATACTTTCACTATCAACATATTCAAAAAAATAGTCCCCATATAGAACGTCTCAAAAGATTTTCCTTCAATTTTAACTTCGTAATCATAGTTAGATTTGAACTTATCGTTCACTTTATATCCTTGCTCTTCAATTTTTTCTAATATACTCATCCTTTTTCCCTTCTTTCGGAATCTTTTTTACTAGTTTAACATAAAAAAACAGCCATAGGCTGTTTTAATTTTCTGTATTAAACTTTTGAATAAACGTTTGCAATTCTTTTGATGTTTTCATAAGTTCATTTGTTGACTGTGATACACGATGAGCGATTTGTTTTTGTTCTTCCATCATTTCCTGGAATTGACTCGTGCCTGTCAAATTACTTTCAGCAATTTCTTTCACATGAATAAAACCTTGCGCTGCTTGTTTGTTTGACTCTAACAAATGATCACTTGCACGTGCAATGTTTTCAATTTTTTCATTAATTTGTGCAATAGAATCCATAATCGTTAAGAAAATTTCTCCCGATTTTTCCATTTCTTCTGTTCCTTCTTCAATTTTTTGAGAAGATACATCGTTATGTAAAACAGAATTTTGAATACTATCGTGAATGGCTTTAATAATATCGGAAATTTTGGATGCTGATTGACTTGATTGTTCTGCTAATTTTTTCACTTCATCTGCTACAACACTGAATCCTTTTCCATGTTCTCCTGCTCTTGCTGCTTCTATACTTGCATTTAAAGCAAGTAAATTGGTTTGAGTAGCAATATCTGTAATAGATACAACAATTTCATCTATTTGTTTTGACTTTTCTTCTAAGTCTGCAATAACCGTCGAAGATTCTTTTTGTGATTGTTGAATTTCTTTCATTTTTGATGTTGTATGTTTTAATTGTTTTTCTCCTTTTTGTGCAAGGGTATCAATTTTTTTATTTTCTACACTTGCTTCTTTTGAATAATCAGCAATATCTTGAATTTCTTCTGATATGCTTTTTACAATGCTCATTGAGTGTTCAACTGCTTCTAATTGATTTTCCGAACCCATTTTTAATCGTTGAATTTCGGTTACCATTTGTTCTGTACTTTCTTCCATCACTTCTGTATTGTGATTTAAGTGTGAACTTTGAGCATTTACAACATCTGTATTCTTTTTCATCACGCGGATCATTTGCCCGATTTCTTGTAACATTTTTTTAAATGTTTTGGCTACTTGTCCGATTTCATCTTTCTGATGATGTTCAATTTCCACCATAATATTTCCGTTTCGCACTTCTTTCATTTTAGCGGCTAGCTGTTTTAATGATTTTGTGAGATAAGAACTTAATACAAAACTCACAATCATTGAAACTAGTACAGCTACTATGGTAATCAATGTAATATCTCTTTTTGTTTTTTGCATCATTTTATACACGTTTGTCGCATCATAATCTCCTCCTACAATTCCTACAAACGTTCCGTTTTTATCACGTAAAGGAACATAAGTTGAAATATTTGCTCCCCATGTTTTATCATACGTAAGTTGTCCAACTTGAGCCTTTTGTGTGGAAAATGCACGAATCATATCATCATATTTAATGCTTTCTACATCCCCTGGAAGTGATAGTTCTTTTTTTTCGCTCAGTGGATATCCATCGATGATATAGGAGTTTTTTTCGTTAATTTTACTCATGGTGTATAAATAAGAAAGTCCATTTTGTTTTTTTATTTCCGCAAGTTTTACTCTTATTTTTTTGTATTCGTTCATCTTTAAAATTTCTTTTACATTCTTTCCTGGATTTTCTTTTACTTTTTCAACTACTTTCTTATATTCTTCTGCATCAATTTCCGCAGCCGCATTTTGAGCAATCATTTTCGCTTGCGTTCCAATTGATTTTGTTACCAGCGAAACAGAAGAATGATAAAGAGCGATGCTTACAATCAATCCCACGAGTAAGATGAGGATATTAAAAACAACGGTTATTTTTATACGTAAACTTTTCACATATGTCACCTCTTCCACACCATAAATTAGCGGTTTTCTTTATAAAATCAAGGGTCTAACTTTGAAAAATGAAGGTAAAAGAAGATCTCTCTAGGAAGAAAAAAATTAAAAAAAGCATGGAATTTCCATGCTTTTTTGTTTTTTATATCATTTCTAATTCTTTTAAGCTTTCTACTATTTTTTTCTTTGTTTTTTCCATAATCAACGATGAAAAAACATCATTGTTTTCGGCTGATTTCATTGATTCTACTATTTGTTCATTTAAATCAAGATAAAAAAGGATATCTTTTAATTTAAAGACATAAATTTTGTGGAAAATTTCTCTTTTAGATAAGTCATCCTTTTTTTGATATTTAGATGATAGTTCTTCAATTTCAATAGGATGATACCATTTTCGCAGTTCTTGATAAACATTTTCATACATGGTATCCCTTTTTGATAAATGAAAAGCATGTTCCACCATTACACCATAATAACGATCGTTTCGATTAAATAATTTTCTTATTTTTTGTTTTTCTCGTGTTTCTTTAAATGCCTCTAGTATGCTGTTTCTCATATCTTCAGGTTTTTTGATCACATGTTGTTTAATTTTATTTGTTTTTTGATCTTTTATTTCGACCATTACTTGAGAAGATTTTTCTACTAATTCCATACCAAATGGATGATCTAAATATAAAAATTCGATATAAGAATAATAATCATCTGCCATTTCCATTCCTGCAATATGATCCATCATATGTGTAACGGCATCATCAAAGGCAGAAGCGTACTTCATTTTTTCTAGAAATAACTCTGTTTGATTTTTTTTGATATAAACAGAATCAAAATTCCATGAATTAAATAAAAATTGAAGGTTATGATCTTCTTTTAACAATTCATAGTTCTTTTTTTCTAAAAACTCTTCCACTTGAAGCATTCTTTCTACGAGATCATCTCGTACAACGAATAAAAATTTGCCTTCGCTTTTTGCCAATTTTTCAAAAAAAGATAACATTTTTGTTAGCATGCTTTTGGTTAAATTAGGCGCTTCATAAATACAAAACTGCCACATAGTAAACGATTCCTTGACAAAAAAAGCGTAAAAATCTCGGTCTATACTAAACGAAACAAAATATTCTTTTCGTTCATCTTCATAAAATTGAACATCTTCCCATTTTTCTTTTAATTTATCCAACCATGTTTGTTGCTCGGCGTTTAATTTCAATTTTTATTCCTTCTTTCTATGCTTTTTTTTCAAATAAGTCACGGAGTCGAAGATTTTTTAAGGCACCTTCAATCCATGTTAAACTTTCTTCGTATTGTTTTTTTGTATATAAAAATTCTTGTTTTAGTTCTTCATCAATTTCATATTTAACGTGTTCAATAGAAGGTCGAATTTGTTCACACCCTTTGTGTGCATCAATCTCAATAACAGGAAATGCAATAATAGCGTCAGATGTTTCAACGTACATTGTCCCCATATGACTTCTTGCATAAAATAAAACTTCATAAGATAAACGTTCTTTTTCTTCAAAATACATATCAAAAAACGCACGAAAGTTACTTGGTTTCGTTTGATTGAATAGTATTTTAAACTCTTCCAGGTCCATGTATTGCGAATTGAACTGATAATCAGGTTGAAGTCTTTCTGCCAACCAGTTAATCGTTAAGTCATAATTGATTTTAACTTGATCTAAATTGTATTTATCTTTTTCACCTATTTTTTTGATTGCATAGGTAATAAGTTCATGTTCCGTTTGCCATTCCACCTTTCCATAAGGAATCGCATAGTAACCTTCTTTTCCGTGAAATAATAAACTTCCTGTTGTTTCATATTCATTTGAAAATAAATCAGGAATGTTTCGGTAATGATGAAATGAAATTCCTTCTATATTTCGCAGTTGAAAACTGTAATGAAGCAATTGTGTCCCTAACTTCTTTCCAAATTCATCAAATGTTAAATTTAATTTTGTCATGTATTCCACTTCTTTCTTTTTTCTTTATTATAAACCAAAAAAAAGAAACGTAGAAAAATACGTTTCTTTTTTAACTGCTGCATCCACTTCCACAACTTGATCCTGATCCACAAGAACTACATGATTTACATGAACTACACGATGTGTGACTCGGCGAAGAACTACATGATGAATCGTGCGAAGCAGTTTTTGTATGACTTCCAGTATCCCCATCAAATATACTTCCAACAAGTAAGCTATTGATAATAAAATCATCATCATTACCGTCTCGTTTAGTAGAGTTAACATAATTTCTTCCGCTATTAATTTGCTTTTTTACTTTGGCTTGGAATAATTGTTTTTGTAAATTTGTTGTTAACGCTTTTGTTAGAAAAACCGTGTCATCATTTTCTTTAAAAAACATGGTTTGTAGTTGCGAAACTGTTGATTTTCCCAATTCTTTAATATAGTCTTCTTCTAATGTATGTAAGAAAAACGTTCCGTACATGTACTCTGATACATCATTAACGTCGAAAACTTGACTATATAACCAATCAAATTGTGCTCGGTGTTGATGTGGGTTCTCAACTTTTGATACAGTTGGTGCATGATGAATCATTTCACCTGCAAAGTTCACACAAAACGTTTCGTAATCACGTGTAAACATAAGCATTTCATGCCAAATATCATCCACTTTTTCACTGTACATAGGCACACTTTTCATAACAGCGCTAAGTAAAAAGAATTGTTTCATTCCATACCAATACAATTCATATTCTTTTTCTGACCATTTTGTATGTTTAAGTACACGTTCTTTGATTTGATTTTTATACGAATCGGATAAAGATTCTTCCATTTTTTCTACTAATGCTTTTAACGCAGAGGTGTATGGCATATTTTGTTTAATTCCTAAATCTTGAGGAATATTTAACAATGATATTTCTTTTTGTTTATCATCTTCTGCTTTTTTTCGAAGAGAAAGTAACACTTTTTCTTCACTTTCTTGTTGCTTTTCTTTCTCAAACGTTAAGACACTTTCTTTTCTTTTTCTAAGTAAAGAACCAATCGTGCCTCCTCCTACCGCTGCGGCTACAACTGCACTAATCGTAAGTATCATAGCAAGACCTCTTTTCTTTCTTTTTTTCCTTATTTGATAGTTTTATTATATAATAGTTATAAGGCATTCGTAAAGGAGTGATATTTGTGAAAAGATGAACAGGTTTTTTTGAATTTTTTGAAAATATAAAAGTAACTGTATAAAAAAAAGGAGGAATTTCAATGACAGCAGCTATTCGTACATTCATCATTATTACTTTTGGCGCCGCGCTATTTGCAATTGGATTAGAAGGGTTCTTAGTTCCTCATCAAGTAATTGATGGCGGGATTGTAGGTGTCTCCCTTATTACCTCACATCTTACATCCATTCCTTTTAGTATTTTACTTATTGTTCTTAACTTGCCATTTTTATTTATTGGTTACAAACAAATCGGTAAAAAATTCGTTTTATCTACGCTTTATGGCATCGTGGTAGCCTCTTTGTTCTCCAGTTTATTTGGAAAACTTCTTCATCATCAAGCAGTAACTGCTGATACGTTATTAGCTACCATTTTCGGTGGAATTATTTTGGGAGTAGGAGTAGGACTTGTTATTCGTAACGGTGGTTCTTTAGATGGAACGGAGATTACGGCTATTTTAATTAACAAACGTGTTCCCTTTTCAGTTGGGGAAATTGTTATGTTTTTCAACTTATTTATTTTAGGTGCTGCAGGGTTTGTATTCGGATGGGATCAAGCTATGTATTCATTACTTGCTTACTTTATTGCCTATAAAACAATTGATGTTACGGTTGAAGGACTCGATCAAACGCGTGCTGTCACAATTATTAGTGATCACTCCGAAGAAATCGGCGATGCTATTTCTGAAAAACTAGGACGAGGTGTCACGTATATGCAAGGAAAAGGTGGATATACAGGAATTGATAAATCTATTATTTACTGCATCATTACTCGTTTAGAAGAATCTGCTTTCATTAGTATTGTAGATGAAATCGACAAAGACGCTTTTATTGCGGTTAGTCACGTCCATGATGTAAAAGGTGGGCAATTTAAAAAGAAAGACATTCATTAATACACAAAAAAAAGCATCCAAAGGATGCTTTTTTTATGATTCACAAGGCAATTGAATATGTACGTTTGTCCCTTTTCCGACTTCACTTTCATACCAAATACGTCCTTTATGGTGTTCAATAATTTTGTAAGCAATAGTTGTACCAAGTCCAATACCTTTTTCTTTTGTAGTAAAAAACGGTTCGCCTATTTTTTCGAGCCTTTTAGAAGAAATACCCTTTCCTTTATCTGAAATGAGGAAATGAAGATTGTTTTTTTTAAGATCAAACCAAGCATGAAAATCTATTTTTTCATTTTTTCCACTTGCTTCTTTTGCATTTTCAATAATATTTAAAATCGCTTGTTTTAACTGGTTTTCATGACACATCATAGAAGGCAAATTTCCTTTTATGTTTACCTCTATTTGTTCATCGTTGTGTAATAATGCGAACTCTTTAAGTAATTGATTGATGTTATTTTTTTTCATTTTATTAGAATCATCTGTTTTAGATAAAATTAAAAATTGTTCGATAATAAAATCAATTTTTTTTACTTCTTCTAATAAAATTTCATAATAATGTTCATTCTTTTTTTCTTGATTTTGCTCTTTAAGAAGTTGAACAAATCCTTGAACCGTTGTTAAAGGGTTTTTTATTTCATGTACAATTCCCGCAGCTAATGCGCCCACCACATGCATTTTATCTGTCCTTTTTACGATTTCTTCTTTTTCTTTTTTCTCAGAAATATCTCTTCCTATGACAATACTTCCTTTTTTCTTTCCGTTTTTATAAAATAAAGGCACTTTAATCACATCAAAAATAACGGTTTTCCCTTGTGCGTTTAATAATGTTTCTTCTCCTTTGTACATTTGATGAGTTTCCCACATTTTTTGATCTGTTTGTTGGCACGCTGTTTTTGTTTGAAAAATTTCTTGATCTTTTTTTCCTTTAAATGTTTCTCTTGTTTGTTTGGTAAATGATAGCGCAAAATCATTCGCTTCCATCCATTTGTTTTCTTCATCTTTTAATACAATAAATTCAGGAACGTTATTCATAATCGTCAACAACGTTCGATTTACTTCTTTTTCTTGTACAAACATATGATAAAAACGTTGACATATAATCCATAAAATTCCTCCATTTACCATAACGATCGCTGCACGAGAAGAGACTTGAATAGGTATTTTCATCGAATCAGGTACATGTATAAACAGCAACTCTGATAAAAAGACCCATATAATCATCGTTATAATATACAAAAATGGCAATAAAAAAACTAGTGTTTCTTTTTTAAACATATGTGTTCAATCCTTTCTGTTATTCTTCTCCTATTTTATCAAAAATCACCTTTTTTTGGTACACAAAGCGTATTGTTTTTTTAAAAATAAAGACCTCTTTACAAAGAGGTCTTTTTTGATTGTATTGGACGTTTTTTTTGCTGCGAGGCAAACAGGTTTTCATCCTGTATGTCTGCAGTTTAGTAAGTTCTATTTCGTCTGTCAATTTTTTTGTAATTTTTGTTCTTTTAAAATACAGTAAAGAAGGTAATCTATATCAAGAAGCCCTCTTATATCTTCTCCTACGCGTGCTGTATTGTATCGAATATATGGAATAATCGAAATCTTTTCTTCTACTGATACATCCAATTCAATAGATGCATGACCATATGAAAAGAAATACAATGCAGAATAAGAATCGATTTTGTATTCATGACTAGCATACTGATTTAATTGACGTAAAAAAGATAAACGTTTTTCTGTTTTCTCTCCTTCAAAACGACGAAGTGAACATAACATGATTTTGTCTGTAATTTCCGCTCTTTCTTCTCCCATCGGAAGCGAAAGATGGGACGCTAATAAATCAAACGACATTTTATTCACCTACCTTATTCTTTTGTTTGTGAAAAAAAAAGAAACGTCCTTTTTGGACGTTTCTTTTTATGGTGTTTGTGTTTCAGTTGTTTCAGTTGTGTTTGTTGTATCCGTTGGATTTGTTGCATCATCTTCAATCGGTGCAAACACTTCTTCTTTTTTCGGTTCCACTTTATACGTTAATGAATTTGATTTGAACGTTTTATAACTGTTCGTACCATCAAATCCCGATACGCTATAAGTGTACACTTTTCCTTCTTGTACCGTTGCGTCCTTGTATTCTCCGTTTGTAACCGTTGCGATTTCTTTTCCGTCACGATACACTTTGTATCGCGTATTATTTGCTACGTCCCATTGCAGTGTTACTTCTTTTTTCTCATTGTCTAATGTTCCTTTTACTTTCAGTGTATCTACTTTCGGTACATCTTTTGAAACAGGAATTTTTGATGTAATCGGCATATAATCTGACTCAGGATCAGGATTATTTTGTAATAGCGGGGTAATGATTTGACCAAATAACGCTGCAGGTCTTCCTGAACCATCCGCTTTTAATAAGTAATGATTTTGATCGGTTGAATCAAAACCTAACCAAATTGCACCAACGTAATCTTTTGTAAATCCTACAAACCAAGCATCTGTATTTCCGTCGGTTCCTGTAAATTCTGTTGTTCCTGTTTTACCTGCAATCATTTGAGTAGGTGCATGGATACCTGCTTTTGCCCCTGTACCATTTTTAACAACATTACGAAGCATTTGTCTCATTTGTGTTGCAGTTGTTTCCTTAATTACACGATCTTCTTCTGTTAATTTAGAAGCAGCTTCATACACAACATCTTCATTTGCATCTACTAATCGACGAACTGTATGAGCTTTAATACGATATCCGCCGTTTGCATATGCTTGATAGGCATCTGCCATTTCAAGTGTACTTACACCTTTATCTAATCCACCAAGGGCGATCGGTAACGTATTATCTTTTGCTGTTAAGTCAATCCCTAACTTTGAAATATATTCTGTTGCATAAGGAATTCCAACTTGTTGTAATGTCCAAACTGCAGGAATATTCCAAGATTGACGAAGAGCTTCTGTCATAGTAACAGAACGACGACTTCCTTTATCCCAGTCTTTTACAACATATCCACCTGGGAATACAGTTCCTTTACGATCATTAAGGAGAGAGCTTGGCGTAAATAATCCTTTTTCAAGTGCTGGACCATATGAAATTAATGGTTTAAAAGTTGAACCAGGTTGGCGATCAGATTGATACGCGCGGTTTAATCCTTGTAAGAAACCTGGAATGTTTCGTCCTCCTGTAAGGGCATAAATTTCACCATTTTGAGGATTTAAAAATACAGAAGAAGCTTCAACTTGTGTACCATCTTTTGCATTTTGTGGGAACATACTAGCATCATCGAATTGTTTGCGCATTGCATTATATACATCAGGATCAAAAGATGTATAAATCTTCATCCCTGCATAGCGAGCTTCTTTTGCTCCACCTTTTAAATTAAGCAAATCAGCTGTTTCATCTAACGCATATTGAACGAATTCGCTATATTTCACTTCATCGCTTTCATGCTCTCTTTTTGGTTTATCAAGCACAAGTAAATCTTTGTTTTGAACCGCTTCATTGTACTCTGCTTTTGTAATATAATTTTGATTTAACATATTATGTAAAACAGTGTTACGGCGATTTAAAACCACTTCAAGATTTTGTCGTTTATTCCCTTGTGTATCATAAGGAGAATATCCATAAGGAGCTTGTAATAAACCAGCAAGGAAAGATGTTTTTAAAATACGATTCATACGAGATTCATTTTTTAAATCAGAAAGAGATTCTCCAAAATACGTCTCTACCGCATTTTTAATTCCAAATGATTGATACCCAAAATCATTGTGACTTAAGTAAGCAGTAATAATTTCTTCTTTATTTACTTCTTTTTCTAAAGAAGTCGCTAAAATCGCTTCTTTTATTTTCCTTTCGTATGATTTTTGACTTCCTACATACAGTTGTTTTACTACTTGTTGGGTAATCGTACTTCCACCTTGTTTCGTTTCTCCCGCTTGTTGATTGACAATCACTGCTCGTGCAATCCCTTTTGGGTTAATTCCAACATGTTGGAAGAAATCACGATCTTCTGTTGCCACAACCGCTTCAATCATTTCTTCTGGAATTTCTGAGTACGCTGTTTTTTGCTTTCGATCTTGACTAAAACGAGCTAATATTTCGCCATTTTTGTCATAAACTACTGTTGGTCTAGGTTGAATCATTACTTTGCTTGCATCAACAGGTGTTCCACTAATTCGATGATAAACTGTTCCCCCAATTAAGGCTGCAAATGTCCCAGCTACTAAACAGGAAATAACGGTGCCTTTTACCAAGGCTTTTGCTCCCCACATATAACTCACCCTTTATGAAATTTTGAACAAAACTCATTATATCATTTTTAAAAAAAAAGCGGGATACCCTTTTTAAAAAGAAAAGAAAAAAATAGGTTTTTTTCTAAAAAAGGGGTTGATTTATTCCAAATATTGTATATACTCATGAACGAAATAGCATCTTAAAGGAATTTGAGGGGAGAGAGTTCATTATGCAAACATCACCATTCCGTAACATGGACCTAAATTTTTTTCCAGGGAGTGATTTTTATGAACAACTCATTAAGGAGAACGAAGCATTGAAAAAAGAAAATGCTGAATTGAAAGTTCGCAATGAGCAACTGGAGGTCGAAGTTATCACAGATCCAATGACGGAAGTGTACAACAATCGCTTCTTAAAACAGAAAAAAGATGGTTTTTGTGTGATGATTGATGTTGATCAATTTAAAAAAGTAAACGACACACACGGACACGATGTAGGAAATTTAGTTTTAATTGAATTAGCTAATCAATTAAAGTCCAATACGCGCGAAGGAGACGTTGTTCGTGTAGGAGGTGACGAATTTATGATTCTATTAGAGAATGTAGATCACCTTAAAAAAGTAGAACGAGTAGTTAAACGTTTACGAAAAGAAATTCCATCTGTACGCGTTCTGAACCCTGAAACAAATCAATGGGTAGAAGTAGGAATTTCAGTAGGATTTGCTGAAAGTTTTAAAGCTGCAGATAGTGCTATGTATAAGAATAAAGAAGAAAGAAAACGAAAAGCACAAGAAAGAAATAATTTATTTTTGGTTGAACAAGCGAAAAAACAACGCTATTCTTCGATTATGAAACAACCAAACACATCAATTAATTTAATTCAATAAACATGCCAATATCAAATTTAAAAGAACAGTTTTTTAAAAACTGTTCTTTTTTTATTTTAAAAAAACATTTTCTTACCCTCTAGAAAAATAAAAATTTTTTTTATATAATAAATTTACAATCTATTCAGGGGGCTATTAACGGTATGAATTCATTAATTATTGGGCAATCTGCCACAGGAAAAACATCCACCATCAAAAAACTGCTTAATTCTGTTGAAGGAAAAATTATCATTTTAGACTTTAACAATCAATACAATGATTTTGTGGATGACAAATACAAATATTTTTTAGATGATGTAAATCCTATTTTAGGAGAAATTGATTTAGATGATGCGCGTGCTATTAACGCAGGATATCTTTATACAAGTAACTGTCTTCATAATAAATGCGAAGAATTGCTTCGAGAAACAAAAGTAGAACGAAAAGAAGGATTAATTGAAGAAGCTTTAGAACGTTTACATATTTCATGGGATAACACAGAAATGGCATATGCCAAAGAATTAACTAAGCGTATTCCCATTCGAAAAAACAAAAAACATATTTCAATTGACGAAGCATTAGAAACACTTTCAAGCTTTCCCATCATTTCGTTAAAATCTAAAAGCATGCACTCTGATCATATGAGAGCAGTTGCCTTCAGTCTTCTTTCTCGTCTTTCTCGCACAACGAACGAACCTTTTTATATTGTAGCAGATGATTTAACTTCTTTTTTCAATCAAGGCAATGTGGGTTTATTATTAAAAACGATGAAATTAGAACACGTTCACTTTATTGTTGGATTTAATAAAATGAATAACATTCCAAAACGTTTATATCCACTCATGGATCGCTTGTACCTTCATCGTTTTGAATCAAACGCTGACTTGAAAGAAATTAAAAAAATGGGTATTAAAACAAAAAGCAATATCAAAAAATTAGAAAACGGCGAATTTGCTATCATTGAAACCAAAACTAAACAAGAGGTGTCCGTCTAATGAATGAAAAAGAAGTACGAATTGTTACATTAAACAGTTTTTCCAAACGTTTAAAAAAAGAAATGGGAGAAATTCCGCTGGAAACACCCATTAAAGAACTCGTCCAAAACAATATGTACATATTATCGCATATTTTGCTTGATATTCATGAAAATTTAGAGTTGGATACGTTAGCATATCCAATAAATCAAGAAGCTCAGTTGTTTCCTACCGTGCAAAGCGTTATTGATCATCTAATGACACGATAAAAAACTTGCTAAATGGAATAAAATGGGTTATGGTAACACTGAGGTGATTAAAACATGAACAATGAATTAAATGAAGAAGTGTTAAGTGATGTACTAGCAGCATTACTAGCAGCTTTTGTTCAACGTCTTGGTGTAGATAAAAATAATGTTAGTTTTGATGATGAAGTAAGAGCATTAGCAAAATCAGATGAACATTTATTCAGTCACGCATTAATGGATATTCATGAATTATTAGAATTAGAACTTGATTATATGCCATTAACTGAATTTGAAAAATTCAATACAGTAAGTGATGTAGCGGAATACTTTTATGTGGAACTTGCTACAAAAAGAGGAATTTTATAAAATTCCTCTTTTTTTGTTGTTTCTTTTTGTGAACGTGGTATAACGTAAACAAAGGAGGGATCGGATATGAGTAAAGAATTAAACGAAGCACTAAATAAATTCAAAGAAATGTTCCCCGAACAACATCAAACACTAACAGATGAAATGGATTCATTGAAAAAAGATGCCCAGTATATTGAAAACGATCGAACAAAAATTGTACAGTGGGAGAAAGATTCAAAAAAATTAACGATTTTAAGTGGACATAAAAGTGTTCAAAAAACATTGGAAACATTAGATGAAGCTCAATCTGAACGAAAAGAAACTAAAAAACTGTCTTCTTTTTCTCAAAAATTAAATCAATATTTAATGAAAGAGGAACATTATGCACAAAAATCAAATAAATACTATACACAAGAAGCGCATTTTAAAACGGATCGAACACAAAGTTTATTTGATCGTGCAAGTCAATTAGCTTCAACGAAATTAAAACGTTCATTGATTGATAAAAAAGCATCATTTGATATGAAAAAAGATATTGCCATGGATAAAATCATTACCACAACAGAAGCAACAGCTGATAAAGCGTCCTATGCAAAAGGCATTGTAAAAGAAACATGGAATATGACAGGTAAAAAATTATGGGATAAAGGGAAAGAGTTAACCAATCAATTTTCTAGTCGATTTTTAGAAAAAGAAAAACAACTATCTACGAAAATTTTACGAGAAGAAATCAAAGCATCAAGAGAAGGCTTTATTCCTTCTTCTAAAGACGGTGTTGTAGCTAGAAGCGTTGTGTTAGCCACGTTTAAAATGAAAAACGCGATAAGTAAAAAATTCGGAAAAATACATGAAAAAGCAAAAGAATCTTTTCAATACCTTCATGAATCTGGAAAAAATGCACAAAAGAAATCTCAAGAAAAACGTTTGGAAGAACGATTAACAAGAGGGACACGTTACGCAGGTCCTGAACGATAAGCGAGATAGCAAATTATCTCGTTTTTTCATGATCAAATTTCCATTGACTTTTCGACAATTTCAAGTATGATAATGTCGAAAATTTATTTTCAGGAGGTGTTTTACATGGAACAAAATGAAATCGAAAGTTTAAAACAGCAATTAGCTGAAGAAAAAGCGAAAAGGTTACTTGCTGAAGAACAATTAAAAACAGAAACACAAGTATTACGTTGGGCAATTGAAGGCGCTCACGAATATGAACATGATTTAAATGTACAAGAACAAGAAACAGCAGCTTGGAAAAGTGCGTTTGAATCTGCAAAAGAAAATCCTATTCGTTTTGCTTTTAGCGAAATGAAAGGAAAAGTAACAGAAAAACTAGCATCCAAAGAAAAAGAAAGCAAATTTGAACAATTCAAAGAAAAAGCAAAAGAAAGTCTTTCTTCAAAAAAAGATGCTTTGGTTCGTGGTTTTCAAATGAGTAAAGAAAATATACGTACCAAATTACGCGATTATGTGAATGACGTACAAACTGATTTTTCAGTAAAAAAAGAGTACGTGAAAATGAAATCAGAGGAAACTGTCGATAAAACAAAAGACGGTCTTTCCTATAGTGCTGGGGTTTCAAAAACTGCTTGGAATTTAACAGGGGGGAAAATAGTAGATAAAACCGTTAGCTTTGGTTCAAATCAAACACAAAAGTTTAAAGCGATGCATCAACATTTAAGTATGCGTGTATTACGTGAAGAACAACGTGCGTCACAGGACCCTGATTTTAAACCAAGTTCACGTAATTCTGTTATTGCGCGTGCAGCAAGTATTACCAAGCATGAAATTCGTAAAGAGTTAAATGCACAGCTTGCACCATTAAAAGAATCAACCGTTATTGGTTTTAAATTGATAAAAGAATCTGGTATGAAATTGTTTGGTAAAATGAAAGAAAAATTCATGGATACCGCAAAATCAATTCATCAAGGCGGAATGGATGCAAAATCCAAATCACAGGAGAAACGTTTTGGTGACAAAAATGCAGGTTTTGAAATGTAAAAAAACTTTACCCTAGGGTAAAGTTTTTTTGCTTATTTTATTTATAGATTTAACAATTAACAAGAAAAAAAGCATCTTATAAGATGCTTTTTTCTTGTTAATTGAAATAATCGATAATACCATCTGTAATTCCTTGCGCCATTTTATCTTTCATGTCGTTACTTTTTAACGCAACCGCATCCGATGCATTCGTTAAAAATCCAAGTTCAATTAATGTGCCAGGAACCGTCGCATGTCGAATCACAGAAAAAGAATCTTGACGCACATGACGATCTTTTAATCCTGTTTTCTTAATGTAATGCTGTTGAATACTACTTGCTAGCGCTTTGTCGCTATTTTTATAATAGTATGTTTCTGCTCCTTTTGCAGAAGGGTCCGCCGAGTTAACGTGAATGCTTACAAAAATATTTGCATGCATTTTGTCAGCAAGAGCTGGACGACATTTTAAATCCATTTCAATAGGTGCTCCAGATACACAATCTGTATCACTATTTCGCGTTAAATAGACAGTTGCACCTTGCGCTTCCAATTTTTCTTTTACACGTTTTGCTACATCCAATGTGACATTTTTTTCAGTAATGCCATTTGCAATAGCTCCTGGTCGATTATTTCCATGTCCTGGATCTACGACAATTACTTTCCCTTTAAGTATTCCTACACTCGAATTTTGTTTGGAAGTAGAAACGGAAGTAGAAAATGAAACATAGGACGTATTGGTTGTAATCCACTGGTTCCCTCCTAATGAATACATTCCATTTACCATCTGATCAACTTTCCATTGCGTTCCTTTTGGAAGCACGCGCAAAATATGCGCATTTGACTGTGCAGCTGAACGAAGATTTACATTTGTTTTTAATGTCGCAACACCCGTTAATGATTGAGCATCTGCATGACTTGTTGCAAATAATGAAGTTGCAAGCAATGCAGAAAGTAGTACTTTTTTCACAATACCTCTCCTTTTTTTCATGAAGTGTATTAATTTTCATAAAAAGAGAGGAAAACCCTTTTTTTTAACAAGAATTAACAAACTTTTAGCGAATAGTATGGTAAACGGGAGGTGTTTTCTTTGAGTTTTTTCACTATTTTAAAAGAACGTCTTGAACAAAGTTACCCAACTGATCTAAAAAAAGAATTATACGATAAAGTAAAAGAACTAGAGGAACTTCAAAAAGCGAAGAGTAAATCAGGGAAAGTAAATGAAAAAGTGTTGAAACCTATTATTAAAGCGGAACATGATTTGTGGAGTACAATAGGAGAATATCAACAAACATTTTCGCTTTCAGTGCAAATCAATGAACATTCTTTAAATAAACACCAATTCAATGGCTTTGATTCCCCGTGGGAATATATTGGAATTGAACGAAAGTTATTTCTTTATTTACAAAATAATTCCCATCTTTTTTATGAACGAGATAAAAAATTCCCGTGTACAAAATGTTGGAGTGATCCTGAAGAAGTAACTACATATACACTTAATGTATATGATGAAAAAATTAACAAACCACGCATGGATTGGCAAAGAGGCGTCACAAAACAACGAAAACATTTTAAAAATGGCGTTCATTTATACATATGTAAAACATGCGGAAAATGGAAAATATCAAGTAAAGTCTATAATCCTCATGGATAAAAATAAAACCACGCTTAGGCGTGGTTTTATTCGTCGATATTAAAACTAATATAGGCGGCAGCTTCTTTATCTCCTTTTAACAATGTTTTTAGTTCTTTTATTTTTTTATATTCTACTTTTTCAGCAATGGTAGCATAAGGTATATAGTGACCATTTTTTTGTTTTTGATCTAATTTTTTTTCAACATCTTTTTTTGGGATATCTAGTGTGTTGGATAATAAAATAATTAATCGTTGTTTCACTTCTTTTGTCTTTGAATCATGTAAAAATGAAGGATATGTACCTATTTTTTGTTTTTTTCCTTGTGAATATAATTCATAATCTTGTATTTTTGTTTTGCTAATGGTTTTTTCGATTTCTTCTTGATGTTTATTTTCCAGAGCATACGATGAAACAACCGAACCTAATGAATAAGCAGAAATGACACTAAAAGCAAATATAAATGGCATAAATGTTTTTTTCATTTTTTTTCTCCTTTATGTTTTCTTTTATTCTATCAAATTTACATAAAAAAGAAAACACGCCTAGGCGCGTTTTCTAAATAATCGTTTAATTTTCACTTTCGGGTGATTTTCTAAAGCGTCTATGATTTTTTCATTTAGTTCATCTGAAAAAGAAGAATAAATATGTTCCACCATAATGGAATCCGTTTCTTCTGATTGAAAGATTGCATGAGTATATTGATCATGTCGATTATCCTCTCGTATCCCGTAAAAAAAAGATAAATTGCCTTCGTTTATTTTAAATTCATAAATATCATATTCATAGTTAGTATCATACGAAATAAGTGTGATAACTAAAGGTTCCATTGCCTTTATTTTTTTGATACGTTCTAGTTCACTTGTCATTTCAAGTGCGTTAGAAACACTTTTTTTCAGTTTATTCGTTTTTTCTACTTTTTCCCATAGTTTGGTTGTTTCTTCATCACTATAAGGTGATGCGAAGTAATCAATATCTGTTTCTGCTTTACCATTTTTGATGTTTAAAGTAAACACTTGGACCATATCATTTACTTGAATATCTGCAAACCACGTTCCATCTCGATCTGTACTTTCTTATAGTTCGTCAATTGCCAGTTCTAAAATTTCCAAGTTCATCTCTCCTTTTTTTAACAAACTAGGCGTACACCTAGTTTAAAGAAAAAATTGTCTCACTCTTATTTTTGGATGATTTTTAATGGTTTTTATGATTTTATCATTGATCTGTTTAGAAAAATACGTTTGAGCATCTAAAATAAAAGCCCCAGGAATTCCTACTAAGTTTACATAGGCATTCATTTCATTTGTTTCACGATTAATCGAATAATGAAAGTGAAACTGTTCATATCCTTTCATAGAAAAAACACATAACTCATTTTCTTTACCTTTTTTATAATTAAGAAGTTGAAAGGAAAAAGGTTCCTCTTCATTTGTTTTTTTTATTTTTTCCATCATAGCACTAGCTTTTTGTAACGCATTAATCCCTTTTTTTACTGTTTCATCTTCTTTTGTTTTTTTCCATAATCTATCTGTCTTTTCTTTAGAAAATGGGCTGTTTTGATAATCTATTACTGTATCAACTACATTATCTTTTATTTGTATTTTAAATACTCTTTTCATTTCATTAATATTAAGAATACATTCCCAACTATTTGTTTCGTTTATTTTATATAAATTATTAAATCCAGCTAGCAAAAGATTCATTCCTCATTCTCCTTTTTCTTTTATTTTTACTTAGTATAACAAAAAAATGAACCGTTTAGGATTCATTTTTTTTGTTTTCTTGATCTAATTGTTCACGCAAACGTACAACATATTCACTAATATCCATTTCTTTTTTTGTTGCTTGAAGCAATTTAGGATTTTTATAATAACGACACTGTTTATCGATAAATGGATTACGGTTATCTGTAATAATAAGTGTTGTTTCATCTGCTAAACGTCGCACTTCATCAGGTGTTAATAATTCGCGTTTTTGTTTTGATACACTGTGCGAAATATTATCTTTCCCAAATGAAGTAGAAGTTGTATCAATTTCACGAAAACCAACTAATTTTGATGCATATTCAGCGCTTTCATAAGCAAGCCCAGGTAAGAAAAACTTGGTTTTTAAGTTATCTAGTAAAGAAACTGCTGCATCATTGTAACGTTGTTTTAATTGATTGATACTTTGAATACCCAGTGATAAACTCATATTTCTAGAACGGCATGTAGCTGCGATAACATCAATATTAGGAATAAGTCCGATATTTGCAAATTCATCCAACAAGAAATGAACAGGACATCCCTTGCCATCTTCTATTAAATGACCTAATAGTTGGGTATAAAATGGAGCCATAAGCGGAGCCATTGTAGCTGATTTATGTTCAGGAACAACAATATGTAAAACAGTTGGTTGTTTTCGTAATTCTTTTGGATCAATTTCATTTACATTTGTTACTTCTTCAATCATCGGATCTAAAAACATTTGTAAATTCGATGCAAGAACAGTTTTGATACTAGATGCTGTTTTTTCACTTTCAGCTGATTGCAAAAACACATTAAATTGTTTTTGTGCAGCTTCAGGTCCATCCATCATCAAAAGCTTTAATGTATCTAAATCATTTTCGATAATTAAATTTAGTGCATATGTTACACTGTTTTTAGGTGGTTGAAGTTCTTTTACAAAGATTAAAAATGCAGATAAAAGTGGCGTGGACATGTTTGTCCATTCGCTTCCGCCTGCTTTTGTTCCTGTAATGGACTCCACTGCAGCGTTTCCGTTTGCAAGTAAAATTTGAGCAAGTTCCCTGATTTCTGACACGCTTCTACATAATGCAAGCGGATTATATTTCATTGATTCTTGTTTAAATGGACTAAATACCAAAACTTTTTTTCCTTGTGCCAAACTAGTAGCGGCTGTTTTTTCAAATAACTCTCCTTTTGGATCAGATACAACAACACTAGAATTAGGTAAACTCAATAAATTCGGAATAAAGTAAGAAACTGATTTACCAGAACCTGTAGGTCCTACGCAAACAACATGTTCAAAACTTTTTTTCTCACTTAATCGGAATTGTTGCCCAATAATCAGTCCATCATTTCCTGTAAAACCATTAAATTCATTGATTCGGGCAAAATCAGATGAAGCTAAGTTGTTGTTTTTCTTTTGAAGAAAATTTCCTTTTTTGGCAACAAACACACTAACACCTGCAATGACAATGAGTAATCCAAGACTACTACCTAACATAACAATTCCAGGCGTTGTTTTGTTGTGAAAAAGTCCGTTTATCATATCTCCTAACTCCAAATGATAGATAGCACTGGTAATTTTCCATCCTCCAAAAATAGAAAGCAGTAAGATTAAAAATAAATAACCTCTCATAAGGTATTTTTTAAGATCCACGTGCGTTCACCTCCGTGCTTACGTTTTACTCTATCTCAAAAGGAATGTCAACTTCTTTTGAATCATAAAATCTTTTTTTTCTCATATATATACTACAGGGGGAATGGATGTGATTTATTACCAAATTTACAAAGGAAAACAAGAAGACGTTGCTGAGAAGATTTGTTCTTTTTATAATCATCCCGATCGAGAGGTTGTGAATATTATGTATAGCATTGCGTTTGATGATGTATTTCAAACAGAACCACTTCACCATGCGATTGTGTATTTTCAACATAAAAAAAGCAGCTTTTAGCTGCTTTTTTTTAGTTTGTATGTAAAATAAAACGATATTTTTTTGCTTTTACATCTACTGTTTTTTCTGAGAATTTCTTTTTCATTGTTAAATTTCCTGTTTCAATACGAAGAATTGATTCTTCTTTTCCATATTCAATACCAGAACTTTGATAATCTACATCCGTTTTCTTTGATTTTTTCCATACAAACGCATTGCTAATTTCTTCTTTTTCTAAAAATAACGTTTTTACTTCTCCGCTTTCTTTATTTTCAACCACAAATACAATTCCATGGATGTCTCCATTGGAAATATAATAATCGCGTAAAATACGATATTCTTGAAATGATTCTAATGTAAATTCTAAAAACATACATAACACCCCTTTCTTTGTTCAAGTTAGCCACTTTTTTAGAAAACCCTATCTTAAACTAACGGAAATATTGTTGACAAAATTACTCTTTTTCGTGTATTTTTTCATTTTTAGAAAAAAATGTAAAAACGTAAAACCCCTCTACGTCACGGTTTTTACTTTCTTTTTATTTTTTTTAAAAAAAATTACCAATTTTTGCTAAATGGAAATGATTTCCAGTCGTTTACTATAATGTCCATTAGGGGGTGTATAGTTAATGATTATTAATACTAACGTATCAAGTTTAGTAACACGTAATAACTTACGTAAAACTAACGATGCTTTACAAGCAACAATGCAGAAGTTATCTTCTGGTAAACGTATTAACTCTGCTTCAGATGACGCAGCAGGTCTTGCAATTGCAACACGTATGTCATCTCAAATCACAGGTATGAACACAGCTACTCGTAATGCTAATGATGGTATGTCATTGGTTCAAACAGCTGAAAGCGCAATGGGTTCTGTTTCAGATATCCTACAACGTATGCGCGAACTTGCTGTACAAGCAGATAACGGTACATACAGTGCAAGTGATAAAACAAATTTAAAAGCAGAATTTGATCAATTAACAAGTGAAATTGACCATATCGCTTCTAATACTTCATTTAACGGAGTAAAATTACTTGATGGTTCTACAGCGGCTGTTACTTTACATATTTCAGATGCTGCAACAGATACAATGACAGTAGGTCTTCAAAGCATGACTTCTACTGCATTAACCATTACAGGTCTAGATATCTCAACTAATGCTCAAGCAGCATTAACAGCTATCGATGGTGCATTAGACAGTGTTTCTACAGGTCGTGCAACACTTGGTTCTTACCAAAACCGTTTAGGCTTTACTGTAGATAACTTAAGCACAGCTAGCACAAACTTAACAAGTGCTCGTTCTCGTATTGAAGATGCTGACATGGCAGCTGAAAGTTCTGAAATGACACGCAATAAAATTTTATCTCAATCTTCTATTGCGATGCTTGCTCAGGCGAATCAAAATCCACAGCAAGTTCTTCAATTGCTTCAATAGTTTAAAAAAAACGCTTATTTCGATAAGCGTTTTTTTTATTTTTTTTTAAAACCAAAAAAAACGATGTATTCGAAAAAAAAGAAAGATCAAACTCTTGACAAATGAAAAAAAATGTTCTATTTTTTAAAGTTTTTCGGTTCATTTCCGTAACCTTATATAGATGCTTAAAACATTCTATATTTTTTGGGAGGGAATTAAACTATGATTATTAATACAAATATTTCAAGTTTAGTAACACGCAATTACTTACGTCAAACAAATGACGATCTACAAAATACTATGGAGAAATTATCTTCTGGTAAACGTATCAATAAAGCAGCAGATGACGCTGCAGGACTAGCTATCGCTACACGTATGACAACTCAAGTAACTGGTATGAGTACGGCTACACGTAATGCTAATGATGGTATTTCATTAATTCAAACTGCTGAAAGTGCAATGGGTTCTATCGCTGACATTCTACAACGTATGCGAGAACTTGCTGTACAAGCAGATAATGGTACATACAGTGCAAGCGACAAAACATCTTTACAATCTGAAATGAACGCATTAGTAAAAGAAATTGATCATATTTCTACGACTACTAACTTCAATGGTATTTCTTTACTTGATGGTTCTAGTTCAACGGTTACGTTACACATTTCAGATCTTGCTACTGATACATTAACAATTGGATTAAATGATGTTCAACCTAGCACATTAGGCTTTGGAGATGGGACTAATACTATTTATTTAACAGCATTAGATATTACATCTGCTACAGGTACACTTACTGGTTCTGATAGTTCTGCTCAAGATGCAATCAAAGCGATTGATGGTGCTTTAGAACAAATTTCTTCTAAACGTGCAGATCTTGGTGCAATGCAAAACCGTTTGAACTTTACAATTGATAACCTTTCTGTTGCTAGTCAAAATACAACAAGTGCTCGTTCTCGTATTGAAGATGCTGATATGGCAGCTGAAAGCTCCGAAATGACACGTAATAAAATTTTAACACAATCTTCAATTGCAATGCTTGCACAAGCGAATCAAAATCCTCAACAAATCATGCAATTATTACAAGGTAACTAAGTTTAATAAAAAAAGAGACATCTCACCAGGTGTCTCTTTTTTTATTAAACTTCTTTTTATTTCTTACCGTAATGTATAGTAGTTAAATTACACATAAGGAGGGAATAAAAACATGTTTATCAACACTAACGTAACAAGTATGGTTACACGAAATTATTTACGTCAAACAAACGATGCACTTACTTCCACTATGGAAAAATTATCTTCAGGCAGTCGCATTAATCACGCATCAGATGATGCCGCAGGATTAGCGATTTCAACACGCATGACAGCTCAAATTAGTGGAATGTCATTTGCTTCTCGAAACGCCAATGATGGCATTTCACTCATTCAAACGGCTGAAAGTGCAATGGGCTCGATGTCGGATATTTTACAACGCATGCGCGAACTTTCATTACAAGCAGACAATGGAACTTATAACGCGGAAAACAAAGAAGCCATTCAACATGAAGTAAGTGCTCTTGTAAACGAACTAGAACATATTGCTGATTATACAAATTTTAATGGGATTAATTTGTTAAACGTCAATAATCAAATGACTTTACATGTTTCAGATCTTGCTTCAGATACCATTAGCATTACACTAACCGATGTCCAAACCAGCACTCTTGGTTTTGGTGATGGTACAAATACGCTTTATTTAACGGCATTGGATCTTACTTCTTCTTCAGGCACATTAACGGGTTCTTCTAATGGTGCACAAGACGCTTTAAAGATTATCGATGGTGCGTTAGATCAATTATCCGCTAAACGATCTGAATTAGGTGCGATGCAAAACCGATTATCATTTACTGTCGATAATTTAGCTGTTTTTAGTCAAAATACGTCCGCTTCACGAAGCCGCATTCAAGACGCTGACATGGCAGCTGAAAGTTCTGAAATGACTCGTAATAAAATTTTATCTCAATCTTCTATTTCGATGCTTGCTCAGGCAAATCAAAATCCACAACAAATTATGCAACTGCTTCAAAATTAATTTTTTTTCCAATAACTTCTTCGTCTTTTTCCTTGAAATGAAGGCGTTTTAGGAACTGGAAATAATTGACAATTAAAAAATATCGAATTATTTTCTAACGATATTCCAGATTTTTCCGTAACACTTATTAGACGAAATAAAAACTTTTATAATGGGAGGGAATTAAACTATGATTATTAATACTAACGTATCAAGTTTAGTAACACGTAACTACTTACGTAAAACAAATGACGATTTACAAGCTACTATGGAGAAATTATCTTCTGGTAAACGTATCAACAAAGCAGCAGATGACGCTGCAGGTCTTGCGATTTCAACTCGTATGACAACTCAAATCACTGGTATGAATACTGCTACTCGTAATGCAAATGACGGTGTATCTTTAATTCAAACAGCTGAAAGCGCAATGGGTTCTATCTCTGACATCCTACAACGTATGCGTGAACTTGCTGTACAAGCAGACAACGGTACATACAGCGCAAGCGATAAAACGTCTTTAAAATCTGAAATGGATGCATTAGTAAAAGAAATTGATCATATTTCTTCAACAACTAATTTCAACGGAATTAACTTACTAGATGGTTCAAACGCAGCAATTACACTACACATTTCTGACCTTGCTACTGACACTTTAACAGTAGGTTTAAATGATGTACAAGCTAACACATTAGGTTTCGGTGATGGTACAACTACATTAAACCTTGATGCATTAGATATTACATCTGGAACTGGAACACTTACTGGTTCTACAAGCGGTGCTCAAGACGCAATCAAAGCAATCGACGGCGCATTAAACCAAATTTCTGGTTACCGTGCTGACCTTGGTGCAATGCAAAACCGTTTGAACTTCACAGTAGATAACTTAGCAGTTGCTAACCAAAACACAACAAGCGCTCGTTCTCGTATCGAAGACGCTGACATGGCAGCTCAAAGTTCTGAAATGACTCGTAACAAAATTTTAACTCAATCTTCAATTGCAATGCTTGCACAAGCGAATCAAAATCCTCAACAAATCATGCAATTGCTACAAGGTTAATCCAAAAAAAAGATCACTTCGGTGGTCTTTTTTTATGGTATAATATAAGTAGAAAAAGAAGAAAGGAAGATGGAAAAAATGAAGAAAGAAACCTTTAAAGAAATGATGAAAGAATTCTCAAAACGCGTACATGAACAAATCTTTACACATGTACCAAAAGAAGACTGGGGCATTTTACTTGAAAATAATGATTACGTTAATTTTGGGTATAAACCTCATTTACCTTATCAAGAAAGAAGAAACGAAAACCTAAAACATAAAAATAGCCTTATTTTGTTTACAGCAACCCTAAAAGATAATGTGATTTCTATTTATGATACGTATCAAAAAGATCATGGGGAAATCTCAAATAACGCTTTTTATGATTTATTTCTTTCCTTTTTTAATGAATACAACGAAAATTGTTTTTTAAACCTTATTCACGGTTATGGTTCAAAATATGCACGTCGAAATAAACTTTCTACGTTTTTACCTATGGGAGAAGAAGCAAAAGAAATGATGAAGTTATTGGAGTATATAGAAGAAAAAGGAATGACCGTTCACTATTGGAATTTTATTCAAACGCAAACGCCTTATTATAGCAATCGAAAACAATTTGATGTATTTATTTCATTTGAAGGAAAGCCATCTCTTTGTTTTAAACCGTTTCATTCTCATCAAGGGAAAACTTTTTATCTATCTTCCAAAGAAGATGTGGATGCTTTTTTCAAAGATATAGAAGAAAAAAACAAACTATTTACACACTATCAATCTTCTTTAGAAAAAAGCATTAAAAAGATCGATATTACCTCTTTTTATGATGCAAAAGCAGGGCATATGGTTATTTATAATCAACGCATTCATTTTCATATTCAAGAAATCCTTGATAAAAAAGGTGTCACTCGTTATAAAATTCGTTTTAACGACACGTATAACCAAGGAAAAGATTTGGAAAAAGTCTTTCAAAAAGTAGAGAAAAAAGCATTAGATTATGTCAAAAAAAATCGTGTGAAAGCGGCTTTAAAAGGAAATGCTTATGAAGTGTTTCATAAATTTTTTCATAAAATTAATGGCTTTAATCCAAAAACCATTACGTATGATTCAACATTTGAAACATTTCTTTCAGAAAAAGAGTTTAATGATGCGTTAAAAGCTGTGATTGAACAAGATGTAATCAATTTAGACCAAACATACGTAACCTATTTTCAACATTATCTAAAAGGAGAAAAACGAAGAAATGTCATTAAAAGTGCCAAAAAAGTTGCAAACCTTTATGCGTTTACAAGCGCAACGAAATTATTCGTTTTAAAAGAAGAAGAATTTCAAAATCTTTCCATCAATCTTTCTTCTTTTAAAAAACAAGATAAACCCTATATCCAACAATTAGAAGAATGGAAAAAAGAACTTTTCGTATCTTCTGTAGCGAACTAATCAAAATGATTAGTTCTTTTTTTAAAAAATTTTGTTGCTTTTTTTAAAAAACATGCTATGGTCCCTTTCATAAGCAAAGAAAGGAGATGTTTAGATGATTTATCAAACAATTTTTGCTAAAGATGCAAAACAAGCTGTTCAACTTGTTCAAAATGCACGTGTAAATTTAGGATTAACTCGTTCTACTATTGTCGTTCCTTTTACAAATAAAGAAGAAATCCCTACATTTATGAATACATTAAATGAACAACATACCTATAAAATTAGTTACGAAGAAGATCATTTTGTTATTGATCCTCTTAAAAAGTAAGAGAAAAAGCTCAAAAAGGCTTTTCTTTTTTGTTAAAAAAATGATATACTTGCACTATTATAACCATAAAGGAGAACGCATATGTTACCTACTATTGTTGAAGAATTTTCTACTCGTATTTTTAATCAATTTTACGCAGATCAATTACCAAGTGATGTAACCAAAGAAGATTGGAGTATTCGTTTCCCTCATAAAACAAGTGCTTTATTTGGATTTCATCCTCATTTACTTGGAAAAGACTTGCAAGCAGATGAAAATGATCGTGCGCTTTTTATGTTAGTGTGGAATGAATTTGATCATATTTTGTATTTAAACATGGAACGTTATCATCCCAATGATATTTCAATTTTCCCGACTATATATAATGAATTAAAAACCTTTTTATGTGAAAAAGGGATTGATTGTTTAGTGAGTGTTTTTTGTTATGAACATTACGAAGATATTGAAGATATGGTAAAGTCTATTCCACTTTCGTACACGGGAGATCGTAGTAAAAAAGTCTATCACATGTTAGAGAAATTCCCAATGTTTAAAGGAGATATTCCTGTTCTTCAAATCGGGTTTGATGGCATTCAATATAATGATTGGCAAAGCAAACAATTTCAGTTGAAAGTGGATATAAACAAAGCAACTCTTTCTATTTCAGATGTAACAGGTGCGGTTATTAGTTCTGTAAATGAACCAAAAGAAGCTGAAAAGTTTATTAAAAAATATATCTCATAAGAGCCCTAAAGGGTTCTTTTTTATGGTATAATAAAAGAAAGGAAGGGGTTTTGTGTATGTATTCTATTAGTGAATTTAAAGCGTTAATTGAAGAATTTTCAACTCTTATCCATCAACAATTTTTTTCTGATATTTCTCCTGATAATTGGGGTATCACTTCTCAATCTGGATCTAATTATGTTTATTTTGGTTTTAAGCCAGATCAATCATGGACACATATGAATATTATTTTTTGCGCAACGTATGATCGTCTTAACCATATTATTACCTTAGATGCTACGCGCAGACAGCCAAAAGATGAAACTGCCATTAACAAAACCAAACAAGCATTGATTGCTTTTTTTCATGAAAAAAACATGAAGGGATTTCTTCGTACATCTCGTGATTATTCATCCGCTTCAGACTTAATTCCTTTAAGTTCGGATTCTCAAGATCTTTTAGATATTATGAACGTTTTAATTAATAAAAAACAATCGTATTATTCTTTTTCTATTTATCAGGCTAAACATCTTCATTATCAATTTAGATTTGATATTGAACATAAATGTATTCGTGTTTTTGTTGGAAATGACGAAAGTGAAAGTATTACATCCGTCGAGGAAGTAAGCGCCTTTCATACACGTATTCAAGAAGAAATAGAAGCGATGAAAAAAGCAGAAGAAAGAATCATTTCTTCTATTGAACAAATTGATCGAACGTTTTATTACACCAATCAAGAGTTTTATCTATTTAATGAACGTGTTTCTTTTCAAATACATAAAACATTTCAAAAAGGAAAAGAAAAGTACCGTGCGCGTTTTGGTTCTTCGTATAATCAAAATTTAAATCTTGAAAAATTAACAGAGACTGTTGAAAAAAAAGCCATTGCTTTATTAAAGAAAAAACGTGTAAAAGCAGCAATTGAAGGAAAAACGTTACATGTGTTTCCTAAACTTATGTTTAAACTTCACGGAAAACCAATGGATCAGATTTCATGGAAATATGAAGTGGAATCTTCTTTAACAAAAGACGAATTAAATGAATATATTTTCCCCAAAATTAATGAATATGACATGAAAAAGTTGGACAAAGATTACCTAGCTTATTTCCAGTATTATGTTCAAATGAAAAACAAAGGGAATCGTATCGATAAGGTTTATCAATTTGCAGATTTATATATATTGTTATCCCCTTCTAAACATTTCTTTTTAACAGAAAAAGAGTTTCTTTCTATTGATTTATCTCTTCGAAAATGGCGCAAAAAAGAAGATAAAGAACGAACAGCAGAATTGGAATCATGGAAAGAAAAAACCTTTGCTTTAATTTAAAGCAAAGGTTTTTTTCATGGTACAATTACCGTATAGAAAAATAGAAAGGAATGATGTTATGTTTCAAAAGCTTATGGATGAATTAATTAACGCATTTCCAACAGAAAAATGGGAAAGCCAAACCGTTCATATTAGTTATTACGATACTCATTTTGATACTAAATATTTTTTCGAAAACAAAACATTAGGCTATACTCTTATCTTTAATAGGCGACGTAATCAACATATTTATGAATTAGTTTATTCCTATAAAACACGTATAGATCTTGTAAAACCTATTCTTTTTTCTTGTTTAAAACGAGAAGGATATGATCTTTTATTTTATGAACTAACCGACCGTAAACCTGTATTTTATGCTTTTGGAAAAAAAAGCAAATTATTAAAACAAGTAATAGAGGGTCTCGGTTCTGTTTCATTTTCAAGAAAAGGTCATCTTTTTTGGAATCATTGTCGTTTTCCTTATATTGTGGATATTTTTTATTTATATGGAGAATGTTGTATCAAAAAAAGAATAAAAAACGAAATGTTAGACGAATACACGATTCAAAACGTAGAACACGTCCAATCTTTTTTTACAATGATTGAAAATGAAAAACAAGAATTAATACAAAAAGAACAAGTGTTCTTACCTTTTATTCAAATTTACGATACAACAGCATATTTTAAAGAAGAATCCCAAACGTATTATATATTTGGTAAAGGGCATAAAATTTATCTTAAAAAAGAAGTGTTTGGGTACACAGGTTATGTGAACAGAGAAATGATAAAAGATCATCGCCTCGATAACATTATCGAAAAAATGAAAAAAACAATTCAACAACTTATTGTAAAAAATCGAACAAAAGCAGTATTAGAGGGAAAAACGTTACAATTTATTCCACGTTTTTTACATCATATTTTAGAAAAACGTGTTTCTTGTTACCGATATGAACGCCATGTGGATTCTTCATTTACAGAAGAGGAATTAAATACTTGGTTAAAAGATCATATCACCATTTGTCAAAAAAAAGCATTACCTAAAGAAGAACTTTTATTGATTCAAACGTTCTTTAAAGAAAAATTAAATAAACGACATCAACTAAAGATAGGATTTCGATACGGTGAACTATTTGTTTTAGTTTCAGGAACAAAAGTACACGTATTAAAACCCGAAGAGATAAAAAAAGAAGCTTCTTAACGAAGCTTCTTTTTATTCTTGTACATTGACGGTTAATTCAATATTTTTACTATTAATCTTGCCTTTTAAGACAGTTGTTCCTTTCTTCAGGGCTTTAATAGTATATTGATTTCCTTCTACTCGTGTCAACTCCACAATACCATCTTGATTATTTGTTAAAACCGCTAAATCAGAATAATTATACGTTTCGTTTGCAGATGGATCTTTTGCTTTTACTACAATTTCTGTTGTGGTATTTATTTTTGTGGTTAAAAAATTATTTTCAATAACTTTACCATTTACTTCGAGTGTATATTTCATCGTAGGAATTTTAACATAAAAAACTTTCCCTTCTTCATCTTCATCGTCTGCATCTTTTTCTTTTATTCCGTTATATTTTACACGTATTTTTGTATCGCCTTCTCCTATTTTTTCAATAATTAAACAATTTTCTACACATTGTTTAACCGTAATTAGCCCTGCTTTTTCAGGTTCAATTTTTACTGATTTTGAAATATTAGCTCCATTATTCCCGTAAAAGCGAACGGTATTGCTTCCTGTGGATAAATCAATTTGATTTGTTTTAATTTGATTGCCTACTTCCATATAAAAATCTGTTAATGTTTTTCCTTTTTTTGCATCATATGATTTTTGATCTAAACGAATAACATCTGCGTATGCAATGTTTCCTGTTTCTTTTGTATAAATAGCTTGATCGACAATTGGCTTTTCACTAATATAGTTTTTGCCTGTTTGTGATTTGTATAATCCTTTATAATCTTCTAACACTTCACTTATTTTTCCATCTACAGGATATCGAATATACGAGCGTTCGCGTATGATTTTTTCAATTGCTTCAACCGTTGCACTTGTATCAGTTGAAGTTCTGGCGTATTTTTGTTGGTTTTCTTTGTAGCTTTTCATTTTTTTATTAATGATTTCTTTATAAAAAGTATCCAACTCATCAAAACTAATGTTTTTCAAAAATTTACGTTCGCTTTGATCCATGTAATCAAAGTAAGGAACTTTAATATAATCCCAATACACATTTTGTATAGCAATACCATTTTTTACAGAAGCGTTGTGCATATCTTCTTTCGCGCGAATAGCTTCTAATAATCCTGTCATTCCATGTTTTTTGTAGTAGGACTGTAATTGTTTATTTTCTTCTGCTTTTTTCTCCTCAGGCGTTTGTGTAACTGGTTTTTCTTCTTTTTTTACTTTTTGTTCTTTTTTAGGCGGTTTTTCTACTGTGTTTTCTTCATTTGTTTTTGGTTTAAATAAAAAGTAATACACACCCGTTGCGACAATTAAACAAAAAATAAGAAAGAAAAGAAATGGTACAAAAGGTGATTTTTTCTTATTTTTATTTTCGTTTTTGGTTTCAATTCCCCAATTGCGTTTTTTTCTCATATTATTTCCTCCCTTTTCTTTATTTCTACATCAAAAGTTAAATTTTTCAAAGTTTAACAGCTTTTTTTGTTATAATAAAAAAAGAATGATATTTTTTTATAAAAAAGGAGAATGTTTATGTTAACAACGGAGCAAATGGAAAAATTCCAAAAAGAATTGGAACAACAATATCCAAAAGGATCATGGGAAGCGTTTGAACAAACATATGAAAATAGAAGAGATTTTTTTCAACAAAAAGTGATGAATTTTAGAAATCCGCTTTTTTCCATGTATCTTTTTACGCGTCTGTTGTCTAAAAATCCTCTCATTCATGTAGAAGTGATGGGCGAAAAACAAAAAGAATTGTATGATAGCGTACATGCTTTTTTTGAAAAAGAACATGTAGAAGCTTTATTCTATTCTCATTACGATTCTTATCCTTTACTACAAGCAACAGGAAGCAAAAGCCGAGAAATTAAAAAAATACTGCAACAATTTGATGGTTTTAGTATTTATCAAAACGGACAAATTATAAAAAATGAAAAACGATTCGATTTTGATTGGTGTTTTTCTATTGATCCTTCTTATGAGTTTGTAACCGTTATGAAAAAACAAAACAGACATATTATTGAAAAAAAGAAACTTACTTCTGTTCAAGAAACTATAGACTATCTAGAACCTTTAACAACATCCATTAAAAAAATAAAAGAAGTAGAAAAATCATTTCTTCCATTTATTCGAACATATGATTCAACTGCATATATGAAAGAAGATCAACTACTTTGTTTTATTTACGGAAATTCATTTGCTTTGTATATCAAACAAACATCTACAAAAAAAGGAGAAACCCTATATAAAGGGCGCGTAGGAGCAAAATATGTACAAAGTAAAGATTTATCTATTGTTCAGGAGAAAATGAAAAAAGAAATTATGGAGTATATCACAAAAAACCGTGTAAAAGCTGCAATTGCAGGAAAAGGTAATCATTTTCTTTCTCGCTTTATTTATCATTTAATACAAAAACAAACGATCAATCCATCTTTTAAAAAATGGTTTGATACAACTCTTACCGAAGATTATTTGAATCGGTATTTAAAAGAGCAAATCGACAGTACAACAAAATTCCCTTTATCCGACAATGAAATCGATCATTATCAACAACACTTCAAAGAACAGGGAAAACGATATAAAATCAAAAAAGGATATCAATATGGTGAATTTATCGTATTAATTAGTGGAACGAAAATTCATTTATTACCGAAAAAAAACATTGCCTAAGCAATGTTTTTTTAAAAGAAAAGGATAGTCAAAAAAGAACTGGTTTTAAAAGGAGGTGAATCCTGATCATAAATATGATCAGGAATACAATGAATAAAAAAAGCATTCACGTAGGGTATGGACTAGCGATCTCACTTATTTTAACAGGAATATTTTACTTTTTTTCATCAAACTGGCAAGGGTTTGAACGACCTACAAAACTCATATTAAGTGGAAGCATTACGTTATTTTTTTACCTATGCATTTTTGTTTTTTCTACTTATTTTCATCATCAAAAGTTTTTTATTCGAACACTTTGGATAGCTGCTTCTATCTCGTTTGGATTGTCGCTTGCATTAGTAGGTCAGTTATATAATTCACATGCGGATCATTATTTACTTTTTCTTGTTTGGTTGCTTCCTACATTATTATTAAGTATTTTTATCCGCCACCAATCTTTTTACATATTAAGTTATGTTTTATTTCACTTAAGTATTTATTTCTATTTCTTTTCGCCTTCTTCTGGGTTTGTAGAAAAAGAATCGCTCTTTATTTTGTATGGGACGATAGGATTAATTAATCTTGGATTGTTTTATGTTTTTAAACGAAACTGGATTGTTTCTTCTACGTTGATGTATATTTCACTTGGATTTTCTCATCTTTTATTTGTTTTAATGACGATTTCCGATACCTTTGGAGTATGGGGAGTTATTGCTAACATTGGTTATCTTTCTCTTTTTGTTAGTGAGTTTTATTTCTATTACAAAAAAGAATATCACATCAAAATTCTTTCATTATTAAGTGTTTTTGCCGCTTTCTTTTTGTTAATAAAAGGAATTGAATTAGTAGATAAATTTTTCGCTTTAGGATTTTTATTTTTACTACTGTTCATTGTTTCTTTATTATTATTTGGCGGAATTAAATTAATCAATTTATTAAAAAAACATAACGGTCATTCACCGTTAAAACATGTGATAATTGCTTCTATTACATTTTTGTGCAGTATTTTATTAACGATTGCCATTATTGGCATTATTTCGTTGATCATGGGGGATATTGCTTATTTTGTTTTATTTTTATTCGCTATTGCCTTTTTGCTAATCCCTGCCTTTCTTTACGATGGATGGAATAATACTCTTCGATTTACGTTAGTTACAACAGGTTATTTGATCGCTATTTGTGCAACTGTTTTTGATTCATCGTATCTCCTTTATTATCTTGTTTTATTTGCTGTTCTACTATTTGGTTATTTCAAATTGCCTTCTAGTGGAATGAAAGTACTACAATATGTATTATTTAATGGTATATTGATTATGTTTTTGTTCACTCATGTAACCGATAAAGAAAAAATAGTTATCGGTATTTTAGGGGTAATAAATGCCGTTATTAGCAGTAAATCATTTTCCTATCGACCTCGTTCCATTCAACAAACTTCTTTTTTACTTTTTATGAGCAGTTTTTTTATCATGACGCGGTTTGATTCTGATTCACTTGTTTATCTTTTGATGATAAATGTTATGTTCTTTTTTACACTTTTGACTTTATTATTTATTGAAAGCAAAAAGAAAAGAAAAACAGAATTTTGGGGTTCGATAGGTTTTGGAATGATTTATCTTTGTGCCCTTTATTATGATTATGTGTGGAATTTATTCAATAAATCTTTTGTTTTTATGATTGTTGGTATTTTGTTATTTATCGTTTCATTTTATTACGATGAACATAAAAAACAAACGAAAAAACATTTATTCACACGCAAAGGGATTAGTATTCTTTTTATTGTATGTCTTCAATTTGGTATAATCGGCACACAAATTGGTACAAATGAACATTTACTTCAAACAGGAACCAAAATTAATCTTTCCTTAATGCCCGTTGATCCTCGTTCTCTTATGCAAGGCGATTACGTCCAATTACATTATCAAATTTCTCGTATTGATGATCTTCAATATCATGAGTTTAAACGAAACGAACTCATTAAAGTCGTACTTCGACCTCAAGATGGAATCTATGAGTACAGCGGATATTACTTTGCAAAAGGGAAGTGGAATAAACCGTATAAACATCAATCTAACGATGTAATTATTAACGGAAAAAGCGATGGATGGACGTCGGTTTCATATGGAATTGAACATTATTTCATTCCTGAAAAAACAGGACAAGAAATAGAAGAAAAAGCAAAATTTGCAACTGTGCGCGTTTCTAAAAACGGAAATGCTATCATTAGTTCTCTTTTACCTCACTTTAAGTGAGGTTTTTTTAATGTTTTTTTCGCTTTATGGTACAATAATAGTAAATGGATGAAAGAGAGGAATTAAGATGAATCAAGAGCGTTTTAAAGAATTAATTAACGAGTATGTTGCGCGTGTACAATCTATTAACAAAATCGATCACTATGTGGCTTCCTTTATTTCTTATACCCATAGTCTTCATGCTACGATTTCTTATGATAAAGGAGACCCTAAAGTAACCGCAGATTATCGAAATCGAATTGTCACATTTGCTTGGAATAAAGATTCCCACAAACAACAAGATTGTTTAGAAGTATATTTTACAACGTTCCATTCTTTAAAAAAAGAAGAAGTATCTTTTTGGATTGAACAAATAAAAAATCTTCTTACTGAAGAAAAATATTCGTGTTTTATTTTATTTAATCAGTATATTTACAACACATTTCATGAAGAATTTCCATTTGTTTCGTTACACTTTCCCGCTATTCCTATTGGATCAGTAGCAGAAGAAGTAACCAAATTAATTCAATATAAAGAAATGACACCTTTTTATAGTGATCATAAAAGCATTTTGTTTCCGCGTTTACAAAGCACATTCTTTAAACCTATTTTACAAGAAAAGCCGTTTCTTGAATTGTTTTGTTATTCATCGGGAAACCCAGAAAAAGTAGGAGAAATTCATTCGCATTCCGATTGGGATACATTCATGGAACAATCTCTTCTTGAATCTAAAAAATTAATGCAAGCAGAAGAGGAAATCTTTGCTCTTATTAAACGTTATGCACCTAATTCATTTAAAGAAAACTATTATATTCGCGTTTTTGAACAACAAATTTCTTTATCATTTGAGCGTTCTTTTCAAAACGGAAAAATGAAATATGTTGCATACACTCCTTCTGGCAAACGTGTAAATTTAAAATTTGAAAAGTTAATGGAAAAAGTAAAAAAAGAAACCGAAACTTATTTAAAAAAACACCGCGTCAAAGCAGTTGTTTCTGGTAAAAACAATGATTTTATTTATGCTTTTTGGAAAAAAGTCTTTCATTGGTCACCTGATAGAATCGATTTTGATCATTGTTTCGTAAGCTCATTTTCAAAAGAAGAATTCAATGAACATTTAAAGCCAATGGTTCATCAAACCGAGACAAAAGTATTAGATAAGGAATATAATACTTATTTTCAGTTTTATTTACGTACTCAAAATTCCAGAAGAAAAATTAAAAACGCGTATGAATTTGGCGATTTACTTGTTTTTAACTCTTCTTCTAAACTTTACGTTTATACAAAAGAAGAATTTAAACAATTTACACTGGAAAACCATCCTTGGAAAAGAAAAGAAGATAAACAACAAGTCCAAACATTAACAACATGGAAAAAGAACCTTTTATAAAGGTTCTTTTTTTGTTATTTCTTTTGTTTTCTCTTTTAACTTTTCTACATCTTTAGTAATTTGGCGAATCATTTGATCTTGTTGATCCATTGCTTGTTTTACCTGTTCTATTTCTTCCACATTATCTTGAGATAGGGTAGAAATTTTCCCAATTTCTCTCACAATCTCTTCTGATAGATTTTTTAATTTTCCTGTCTCAGTATCTATTAAAATAGATTGCTCGATACTTTCTTCACTATTTTGTATGACTTCTTTAAATTCTTCCACTAAGTGAACGATAGATTGTTCGCTTTCTTTAATTGAAAGTTTACTTTTTTCTACACCACTTATAGCAACTTTTGTAATGTTTCGTAAAGATTCACTAATGGTGTCAATTTCTTTTGAATAGTGTGAAGACTGAATAGCTAATTTTTTCACTTCTTCCGCAACCACTCCGAACCCTCTTCCGTGTTCGCCCGCTCTTGCTGCTTCAATGCTTGCATTTAAAGCTAAAATGTTCGTTTTTGAAGATAATTCTCCTAATATTTTTGTTATATTTTCAATTTCTTCTCCTTTTTTATCTAATTGATCCATAATTGAAATGGTCGTGAAAATGGTTTCTTCCACTTCTTTTGTATGTGTTTGCAGCGTGGTAAGATGGTCATCATTTTTTTCCGTGATTAATTTGGTTTTTAAAGCTAATGTTTTATTTTCTTTTGAATATTCATACATAGAAGAAATATGTTTGTTATGTTCAGTTATTCGTCGATAAATATCGTTAATCTCTTTTATTTGTTGTTGGGTTTTTTTGACCATTTCTTCAAATGACTTTACATTTTCTTGGGATATTTGTCGAACAGAAAAAACGTTTTGATTTAATTCTTCATTAAAAATGTGAAAAGCAGAAACCGAATGTTGCAATAAATACAAATTGTTTTTTGCTTCGTTTTCTCTTTCTGTTGCTATTTTTTCATTTTTTTCTGCTATTTTGCGTATTTTTTCACTAAAAATAGCTTGAATCATAATACAAACCCCTAAGGAAATAAACACAAATAACACATAGATGATTTCTCTTTTTTCAGGTAAAAAAGAAAACATTTCAGGATTTCTACACGCGAAAAAAATCGTAATAGCACATATGTAAATAGTCGATAACAAAATTGCTTTCCATTCTTGATATAATGCTGAATAGGCTAATAAGTATAAAAGAAATAAAATAAAAATAAAATTTGGTTCTTTCCATAAAAACATCATTGCACTATAGGCTTGTACTGTTAAAATAATGTACATCGTCCCTACAATAAATAGCTTCTTTTTAATAAATGCTGTTAGAATTCCGATAAATATACCGCTCCCAATTGCAAAAGGGATAACGAGTTCGTATTTTCCCTGAAAAAATCCTACGACCGTTAATATCACTGATGCAAATACCATAATCCGTAACATTAAATTATTTCTTTTATGGATAATTTCAATTTTTCTATCCATAACGTCTTACTCCTCCTCTTTTTCCTCATCTTAATCAATTCAATCGAATTGTCACTTTTTTTAAGAAAAATTTTATAAAAAAAAAGAGTTGTGTGATTACACAACTCAATTAACATCGATAACGAAGCTAGCAAACCAATCTTTTTCTCGAACGTAATTACCTTTTTCATCCTTTGCATCATCTCTAGATTTATTTACAATTGTTACTAGATCCTCAAAAAGCTCGTCATTCGGTCCTAAAAGTTCATTTAAAACATCAAATTGAACGGCAGCCTTTGTAAATCTTGCTCTTGCAAATGAATCTTCCATTGAAAAATAAAGTACATCGAATAATAATTCGTAATGATAGTTCAGTGAAATTTCTTTCTCTGCGGGTTCTTCGTTTTTGTCTTCTTCTTTTTTTAATTCAGGTTTCTTTTGATCTTTTTCAATCTTAACAAAGAAATCTGCAAATTTTTTAGTGAAAACTTTTAAGAATTCGTAATCATTTTCAAACCATTCCAATTCTGCTGTTACTTTTGCAAACTCTGGTTTAGTTTTGATTGCATTACGAAGTGTTGTTTTCGCTTCATTAATTTTTTCTACTTGTTTTTCGTAGAATTTTTTTCTAATGGCATACTTCTGGTCGTCTCTTTCCTTTTTATTGATTCCTAGAAGAGTGTAAGCTTGTTCTGCTGTAGCTCCCTTCTCTATGTAAAGTTGAAGGTCTTTATCTAATTCAGCTAGTTCTTTTTCAATATTTGCATCTTTTTCGTTTTCAATTTTTTCTTTTTCTTCTTTAAACGTATTAATTGCTGCAAATACCTCTTCATTAAAAACTAATAAACCAAACTCTCTTACTAATCTTTCGTATTTTGTTTCTCCAGTATATTTAAGCATATGTGTATGCCCCTCTCTTTTTTTATGTCTTAGTTTTGCCTTTTTATACCACGAAAAAAATTTTTGTGTAATTTTTTTTATATTTTTTATCAATAATCGATAAAAAGGAAAAAAATGTTATGTAGCGAATCTATTTATGGAGGTGATCTCATGTTTGAAGAAATAGCACACATCATTAAAACATCTAATCATGTTGTCATATTTACTGGAGCAGGGATGAGTACGGAATCAGGCATTCCTGATTTTCGAGGAGCTAAAGGAATTTGGAAAGATAAAAATCCAGCAAAACTGGCTAGTACATTCGCTCTTCGTTGGAATAAAAAAGAGTTTTATGAATTTTATAAATTAAGAATAGAACATTTAGTAGCAGCTTCCCCGCATAATGGTCATACGCTATTAGCTCAGTGGGAAAAACAACAGTGGATTAAACATATTATTACACAAAATGTAGATGGCTTTCATCAACAAGCAGGTAGTACCAACGTATCCGAATTACACGGAACGATTTCTTCTTTACATTGTGTAAAATGCAAAAAAACATACGAAGCCAATCATTATTTACAAAAGGATGGGAATAAGTGTTCGTGTAAAGGGTTTATCCGTCCAAATGTCGTATTATTTGGAGAATCTCTTCCAAAACAAGCGGTCGAACAAGCAGAAGAACAAACATTACTTGCGGATTGTTTTATTGTCCTTGGCTCTTCTTTACAAGTTTCCCCTGCTAATAAATATCCAAAAGAGGCACAACAAAACGGCGCGAAACTCATTTTAATTAATCAAGATCCAACGATTATGGATGCTTATTTTGACCATGTAGTGAATGATGTATCCATAGGAGAAGCTCTCTCTATTATTGATTCTTATTTAAAAAAGCATAATGATTAATCATTATGCTTTTTTATTTTCCAAACCATCCCGCTGGATCCTTTAAAATCAGGTTTCCCCATTTCTTTAATTGTTTTTTCCATAGATACTTGTTCAATACTTTCAGGTAATGTTTTAGATACGTAAGGGATAATAATATATTCTGGTTTATCGTAACGGATAACTTCTTGTAAATAATCGCCTCCATAGGTTAATGCATTATATCCTCGTTCAAATTCGTTCCAATTGTGGACATTTTTAGCTCTTTTCACAAGATACGGATCGAATCTTGCATCCATTAATACATGCCCACCTCTGTAAATAACATATCCAGATTGAAGATAGTCCGCTAAAACTTTAGGCGGGGTTTTTCCCTTGTGGTCTTTTAAAATATAATTCATTTCACTTACAGGGTATTTTTTTTGATCGATTTTTATCCCTGTTTTCATGATAAGAACAGTTAAAAATAATACACCTAAAACCGATACCGTAATCTCCCATTTTTTAGGCAAACTGTATCTATATTGAGGAGTATATTTTTTGACAATAAATTCTCCAAAAGCAGGTAAATAATAAGGAAGGAAAATTAAAATAAACTTTTGAGAATAATAACCTGCAATACCTAAATACAGTAAGGCAAACACACTAAGTAATCGAAATAAATTTTTAGAAACAGAAAAATAAGCAACCACTAGAAACAATACTACTAATGTATAGGAAAATAAATCACTTGAAAAAGAAATAGGTTGAAAGGAAATGAGTTTACTTTTGTATTCTCCAACTTGAGAAGTGTAAAAAATTCCTTTTAATCCCGCAGGATTCATGATTCCTCCTACTATAATACCAATACTTAACCATACATGACGCCATGTTATTTTTTTTCTGTAAAGAACATCCATTATATGAAGAATAAATAAAATAAATGGAACTAACCATACACCCGAATGAAAATTCGATAATAAGAATGATAATGCAGTTAAACTAATAATTAACTTCCAAGTAGGTCGTTCATTAAACGCGCGCATCCCAATAAAAAACCAAAGAATGATAACTGTTGATATTGCCATTGGTTTAAATGAAAATGTCCCAATAAAGAGATAGCCTACAATAAAAACATGTAATAAATAAAAACTTGGAATAGAACGGGTAATATTTAATTCTTTTTTTGATATATCCATTAAAACGATCATTCCATAGAGCATTAATCCAATTAATCCACCCCAAAAAATAAAAACAGCATTCCATCCACCTAGCATATGAAGTCCCGCTAACAATAATTGAAAAGCAGTCTCGTGCGCTACATACGGAAGTGTTTCATCAAATGAAAAAATAGCGGTATGAATAAATTCTTTTTGTTCAATCATTTTTTCGCCCAGACGCAGATGCCAAAGAGGGTCACTATCTAAAATAGGAGTATAAACCGCACTTGTTAAATAAAATAAAAGTAAAGCAATTACACTTATAGAACCATAAAGAAGTACTTGCATATGTTTTTTCATTTCATCACCTCTTTTCTTTCTTTCGGCACATTCGTGCGTAAATTGAATCTTTTTCTTGAATAAATCCTTTTTTTTCGTTAATGTGTGACAAAAGGAGGTGTCTTATGAAAATAAATCGTACGGCATGGCTTTTATTTAAACAATTGCGCCCTCGGCAATGGACAAAAAATGGGTTACTTTTCGCTGCTTTAATTTTCTCATTTGAATTTATTCATCTTGAAAAAATTGAAATTGTCACTCTTGGTTTTTTCCTCTTTTCTTTTGTATCAGGGAGCATCTATATTTTAAATGATTTTTTTGATCGGGAAGCAGATCGATTACATCCTCAAAAAAAGTTTAGACCAATTGCTTCTGGTGAATTAAATGCCCACATAGCACTACTATTTGGATGTATTTTGTTTTTATTTTCTCTTGTTACGGCTTTTTATCTCGATCCACTTTTTTGCGTGATTTTAGGTATTTATGCATTATTAAATGTTTTTTATTCTCTTAAACTAAAACATATCGTTCTTATCGATGTAATGATCATTGCTTCAGGTTTTGTGTTTAGAGCATTATCAGGAGCTATTTTAATTAACGTAAGTATTACTTCTTGGTTCTTTTTATGTACGATGCTTCTTTCTCTTTTTTTAGCTATTAGCAAAAGACGACACGAAGTATCTTTATTAAAAGAATCAAAGAGTACACACCGTAAAGTTCTAGCTCATTATTCGCTGCCTTTACTTGATCAAATGAATATGATTGTCACAAGTTCTACATTAATTACTTATTCCTTATTTACGTTTTTCTCTGGTTATACAAAGTATTTAATGTTTACTATTCCTTTTGTTATTTATGGAATTTTCCGTTATCTTTATCTCGTTCACCAAGAAGGAAAAGGCGGAAGCCCTGAACGAATTTTAATAGAAGATAAACATATACTTGTTACGGTTGTTTTGTATGTGATTTCTACTGTATGTCTGCTTTACATATTTTCTTAATAAAGAGGTGATTGGATGTTTAAAAAAGAAATGGAAGAACTCTCTGGTTGGGGGAAATATCCAAAAGAAAAAAGTACTGTATTTTTTCCGCAAACACTTTCACAAACAAAAGAAGTATTAACTCATTCTTTTCGCCATTATATTGCCAGAGGAAACGGAAAAAGTTATGGAGATGCTGCGTTAAATTATCATAATGGCATTTTAGTACATCAAAAATGGAATCATTTCCTTTCCTTTCATGAACAAACAGGAATACTTACCTGTCAATCTCATGTAACATTAAACGATATTATTCAAACATTTGTTCCTAAAGGTTATTTTCTTTCTGTTACACCAGGCATTAAATTTATTACCCTAGGAGGAGCCATCGCAAATGATGTTCACGGAAAAAATCATTACATAGAAAGTTCTTTTTCACAAACGGTTCTTTCTTTTACTCTTTTAGTAGCTTCAGGAGAAATCATTACGTGTTCAAAAACAGAAAATGCTGATATTTTCTGGGCTACTTTTGGAAGCGTAGGATTAACAGGAATTATTTTAACTGTTACATTGCAATTAAAAAAAATTGAAACAAGTTATTTATCCGTTTCTTATCAACAAACAAAAAATCTTTCTCAAACCTTAGACTATTTTGAAAAATCATTAGAAAATGAATATGCTGTTGCTTGGATTGATTGTTTATCAAAAGGAAACCAACTTGGTCGATCAATTTTAATGACAGCTAATCATGCTTCTATAGATGATTGTAAAAAAAATAAAAAAAATCTTTTATCAACTTCTTCAAAAAAACAAAAAAATATTCCGTTTACCTTTCCTTCTTTTGTTTTAAACGGTTTATCTGTTCGTGCTTACAACGAATTGTATTACCGTGTTCATTCATTTAAAAAGAAAGAACTGACGCATTACGAACAATTTTTTTATCCACTAGATGCTCTTTCTAATTGGAATCGTATGTATGGAAAAAAAGGATTTCTTCAATATCAATGCGTTCTTCCTCTTGAACATAGTGAAGAAGGATTAAAAGAAATTCTTGAATTATTAGCACATTCTTCTAAATTGCCTTTTTTAGCTGTATTAAAACGTCTCGGAACACAAACACAGTCTCCTTTTTCTTTCCCGATGGAAGGGTATTGTTTAGCTTTAGATTTACCACTTAAAAACGACCAAATATTCCCTTTTTTAGAGGAACTAGATCAATTAGTTTTAACCTTTAAAGGGAGACTTTATTTAGCCAAAGATTCAAGAATGAAACCTGACATGTTTCATGAATCCTATCACGAAAAATTTGACGTATTTAAACAAATAAAAAAACAACTAGATCCTCATGGTTTATTTTCTTCGTCTTTATCTAGACGATTACAAATTGATGATCGAGTTTATCATAAGGAGGGGAAAAAATGAGTAAAATTTTAATTTTAGGTGCATCTTCTGATATTGCGCAAGCAATTTGTTATGATTATGCAAAAAAAGGAAAAGACTTAATTTTAACAGGTCGAACAACTGAAGAACTTTCTTCTTTAAAAAGTGATTTAGAAATTAAATATTCCATTTCGGTTTCATTGTATTCATTTGATGGTTTATTATACGAACAACATCCTGTGTTTTTTCAAAATTGTATTAATGAACATGAAATTGAAGGGGTTATTCTAGCTTATGGCTATTTAGGTGATCAACAAAAAGGACAAAAATCCTTTCAAGAAGCACGCAAAATCATTGAAACCAATTATGTATCTGCTGTTTCTATTCTTGAATTGTTTGCTTCTTATTTTGAAAAGAAAAAACAAGGATTTATTTGTGGAATATCCTCAGTTGCTGGAGATAGAGGAAGACAAAGCAATTATTTATACGGTTCATCTAAAGGAGCGTTTTCTCTTTATTTACAAGGATTACGTAATCGATTAACTCCTTTTAATGTTTCTGTTATTACCGTTAAACCAGGTTTTGTAAAAACCAAAATGACAGAAGGAATCATTAATGATTCGTTTCTTGTTGCTTCTCCTTCCCATGTATCAAAAGATGTTTTATCAGCTATTTCACGTTCTTCATCTATTCTTTATACAAAGAAAATATGGAGATATATTATGTTTATTATCCGTTTAATCCCTGAGTTTATCTTTAAAAAATTGAAACTATAAAAAAAAGCGTTCTTAATTGAAACGCTTTTTTCTTTTTTTCTTTCTTTCAATCTAGGTGGTTTGTTAGATTGGTTGTTTGACACCATAACATCATTTTTTCTTTTTATCTTTCTACCATAAAAGAAAAGGTAAAAGTCCTGATGCAACAAGCGCTAAAATTAAAAAAATAATAATTGTCATTTGAATAACTTTTTTCTTTTTTTGTTTATTTTTCATGATTTAACCCCTCCAATTAGGTTTTTTCTTTTTAAAAAAATGATTTCATTCATTTTTATCGAAGATAAATCTGTGAATTCATATGATTAAAGGAAGTGACTACAATGGAAACATTATCAAATGTATCTTCATCCGCTACAAATCTTTATGAAACACAGAAAAAGGAAATATTAGGTCAAGCTTCAGATGTATTTGATCAAGCGTTAACTGCTTCTGATGACACAAATGAAAAACATATTCCAATTCAGTCTAGTGCATTTATGCGAAACGTTCATTTAACAGCAGAATCATCCCTTGATCTAAATCAACAACCAATTTCTGCCGTTTCTGCATCATCAAATTCAACAGTAACGCCTGTTTCAACTTCGTCAAGTACTTCTAGTGTAAAGGATGTAACTGAAACAATCAAGACCTCAGGAGCTTCTCAGTATGGAGATTTAATTTCTTCTTTATCTAAAAAATACGGAGTTGCTGAAAAATTAATTTATTCTGTTGTCAAAACAGAATCTAACTTTAATCCAAATGCAGTTAGTGGTTCTGGTGCACAGGGATTAATGCAACTAATGCCTTCTACGGCTAAATGGTTAGGTGTTCAAAATGCGTTTGATCCTGCGCAAAATTTAGAGGGTGGCGTTAAGTATCTTTCGCATTTATCTAAAAAATACAACGGAGACCTTGTTAAAACGGTTGCGGCTTATAATGCAGGACCAGGTAATGTTGATAAATATGGTGGCATTCCCCCGTTTAAAGAAACACAAAATTACGTAAAAAAAGTCCTTAACTTTCAATAGAAGCATTTGCTTCTATTTTCTTTTTATGGAAAGGTATTTTCCTCCTTTTTACAAAAAGAATAAAAGAAATTCATTTAAGGAGGTGACACGTTAAAAAATAAAAGTTTATTTTTTAACGTTTATCAGATGTCAAAAAAAGAGATCTTACATAAAATCAAACACCGTGATTTTCCAAAAGAGTTTATGCCTTTCTTTGATCTGTTAGAAAAAAACGAAACACGCGTTGAGTTTGTTAAAGAAGGTGTAGGTTTACAAGACGTTCTTTTTCTTTCTGAATTACAAGCTCGAGAATTTGCTGATGAACCTTTTTTCGCTTGTTTTAATGTGCCTGTTATCGCCGAAAACGAAGAACATAATTTCATCTCTATGAAAAAGTCCAAAACCACTTCTATCGCAGATACGCTGCATGCTTTAGATTATTTTTTCTCTCAAACAACACGTACTTTATATGTGTGGATTGGATTTAAAGAATCATCTCTTGAACAAAAAGATATGTTTTTAATTTACGAACGTATTCAAACAAATAAAGATACGCTTATTTATGAAGCAAAAGCAAAGGTTCGTAAATTCCCTGAGTGGTTTGAGGCTAAGTTACCTTCAGAAATTATGGAAGAAAAAAAATATTTACACATTCTCTCTCAAATACAAGATGAAATGAACGAGAAATTACAAAAAGATATTATGAATCGCATTCATGCAGCAACTTTTGCCAATAATGAAGACGAATTTATTAAACTGGGCAAAATTTATCAAAATATGCACGAAAAAGACCTTTTATTATAAGGTCTTTTTCTTTTTTATAAAAACAATAGTATTGTTTGACATTTTACGTATTTGCGAGTAATTTTTCTTCAAAGAGGTGGTAATTGTGAAAACAGAATTTGATTATTTTAAAGATGAATTTTATAAAATAACCAATGTGAATTTACATCAATATCATAAAGAACAAATGGAAAGACGCGTTCGCAATTTCTTATCTTCTTATTTTAGTGTTGAAAAAGAAGATAAACACATTTTTAGTATGGCTGTAGAAGAATTAAGAAAAAATCGTTCGTTTCAAGTAACTATTTATGATGCGATCACAATTAATCATTCTTATTTTTTTCGAAACAAGCAACAATGGGATTATTTAGCGAACTTGATTAAAGATAATCAATGGAGGGAATTGAAAATTTGGAGCGCAGGCTGTTCTTCTGGCGAAGAACCTTATACCTTGGCGATGATTTTAAAAACATGTTTCCCTACTTTGCGTTTTACCATTTACGCTTCTGATATTGATAAAAAAATCATTGAAAAAGCCAAAGAAGGCATTTATGATCGTTTTTCACTTGAACGAGAAATTGATGACACGTACTTACACAAATATTTTGTTCAAAAAGAAGACAAATTTTATTTAGATCCGCAAATTAAAACAAGCGTACAGTTTAAAGAACATAATTTACTGGATAAACCGTTTGAAAAACAATTTGATATTGTAATTTGTCGAAATGTCTTAATTTATTTTTCTGCTGAAGGAAAAGAAACCATTCATTCTCATTTTTCTCAGTCTTTAAAACAAAAAGGAGTCCTATTTCTAGGACCCACTGAACAGTTTTTTAATTGTAATGATTTTGGTTTTTCTTTATTAAAACCATCTTTTTATCTAAAAGAGTAGTATGTTTAAGGGATTAGCTCTTGTAATTTAGAAACGATTTTATCTAAATCTTCTATATGATCAGCTAATCCTTTATTTATAACTTGTTTTGGCATACCAAAGATGACAGCCGTTTTATCACTTTCTGCTAAGATAGTGGCTTTTTTTTCTTTTAACTCTTTTGCACCTTCTGTTCCATCACTTCCCATTCCTGTTAACACGACACCATAGACAGGGAGATCTTCTTTTATTCTTGCAATAGATTTAAACATTGTATCAACAGACGGGCGATGTCCTGATACTTGTTCTCTTTTATTTAAAACACATTGATACTTCCCACCTCTTCGCAACACTTCCAAATGATAACCTCCAGGGGCAATATACGCATTTCCATCAATAATTTCATCCCCATCTTCTGCTTCTTTAATGGTAAAGTGAGAAAGTTGATTTAAATGTTCTGCAAGCGATGCTGTATATCCACCAGGTGGCATATGTTGCACTACTACAATCCCTGCTTTTAAATCTTTTGGTAGATCGGAAAATATTTTTTGTAGCGCTGTTGGTCCACCCGTTGAACACCCAATTGCGATTAAATGACTTAATTTTTCCCCTGTTTTAGCATGGATCTTCTTTACAGGTTGAACAGAAGATGAAAATGTCACTTTCGGTTTAGGTATAGAAGATGATGCTCCGCTAGAAAGAGGCGATGGTTTTAAATTGTGTCGATTAATTGCATGTGCGCGAAGGATTTTTTCGTGAAGCTCTTCTTTTAATCCTTTTTCTTCAGCTTTTACATCTCGTGAAGATTTTGTCATAAAATCCACTGCCCCTAATGAAAGAGCTTTAATGGTCTCTTTTGCATCTTTTTTGGTTAATGAACTAAACATAATGACAGGAATCGGTTTTATTTTCATGATTTCTTCCAATGCTTCTAATCCATTTTTTTTCGGCATTTCGACATCTAAAATAATGACATCTATTTCTTGCGTTTTAACCATATTAACGGCATCTTCTCCATTTTGGACAGAAGCTACTACTTTAAACCGTTTTTGCGGATCTTGATCCAACATTGTACGAAGTGCTACTCGTATTAAAAAAACATCATCAACTAGCATGATTTTAATTGGAAAATTCATAGTTTCTTATACGCTCCTCTCTTTTTTCTATCTTTATTGATATATTTCTACGGTTTTATTTTTTTTCTTCGTATAAATACCGTATTAATTGAATAATATAAGGTATATGTGTTATATTTTATGATAAGGAGAATAAATCCATGCATCGATTAAAATTAATTTGTACACCACCGAAACATTTACTTTCCTCTCAATTACTCTTTTTAAAAGAGCATATTGAAGAATATAACGGAAAATTGTCATTTATCCACAAATTTTTATTAAAAATAGAACTTTTCGAAGAAAACATGTATGTGAAAATTAATTTACAAGATAATGAGTTCTATTTGTTTTTTGAAGACCGTAAACTGCTCTTTTTTCAATCTTTTTACGAATTACGAGATTGGGTTCATCAACAAACAAGAAAGGGGAAAATTGACCGTGAATAACTTAGATTTCGTTGTTTATTTATTTCTTTTAAATAAAAAAACCAATTCAGCAACTTTTTTTAATCAATTGTTTCATTTTCATCGCTTCGTTTCACTTCAAAATCAGTACAAATGGGAAAAAATGTTTGTTTTTGAGGGATTTAAACCAAAAGATACCCGTTCTGAACATATTTTCTCACGGTTAACATTCTGGGGATTTATTGATGATTCTTTAAGGTTAACTGCAAAAGGAGAGGATTTCTTGAATGAAAAATTAAAAGAATTTCCTGAAATCAAACAATCTTTAACCGATTTTTTTGCTCAATATCAAAATGAACCCGCAACTAGAAATTCTTGTTTTACAGACGCAAAATCTGTTTCCATTTCTTGCACACATTGTAAAGATAAAAGTTGCTTAAATAAACGTTCCAATTTAATTAATTTACTTCCTATTTCTCTTCGAAAACGTAAAAATCCATACAAGTCTGTTACTTTGTAACCTTTATCCTTTAAAAAAAGGGATAAAGGTTTTTTATTGTCTTTTCAAAAGGATTATAAAAAAAATACATTAATTAATAAAAAGAAATTAATTTTGTTACTTTTTTGTTAAATATTGCTATTTATTGAATTTCATTGAAAGTATGATTCATTTTTTCCTTATTGGGGAATTTTGAATCTTAAACCAAAATGAAAGGGGGGTGTACATGGAAATAGTTTCAATTGGTCATAACAATTACATACCAAAAAGCAAAATTTCTGCGATTCTTCAGATTAATTCTCGTCCTGTTAAAAAACTACTATCAAATGCAGGGAAAACCGATAAATTAATCGATGCTTCTAATGGAAAACGAAGAAAATCCGTCATCATTACAACCGATGGGTATGTTCTTGTCTCTTCCATTGCTCCAAAAACTTTGGCTGACCGATTTCAAGATAATGTTGATGAAGAATAATGACGAAAGGGGGAATTTTTTACATGAATTATTCAACAGATTTTAACGGGTGGTTAGGAAAAATTGCTGCCGATTTTACGTATGAACACGTTCAAAAAACGATGACTGCTTTAGCAAAATATTATAAAGAAAATAGCACATCAGGACAAAAATTAATCATTGGATATGATACACGTTTTTTCGCCAAAGAATTTGCTGAATTTGTTGCCTGCATTATGGCACAAAATGGCGTAAAAGTATTTTTAGCCAATCGATGCGCTTCTTCTAGTGTATTAGTAGTGTCTGCTTTACATAAAAAATCGATGGGCGCTTTAACACTAACAGGTGATGAACATAATGCATACCACTTAGGGATTCGTGCTTTTGATGCCAAAGGATATAGTTTAACAGATCAACAGATTCAGTCCTTTATGGATCAAAAAAAATCCAAGAAAGAATTGGAAACATCCCTTAAAAAATGGATTAGCAAAGGATTTATCGAACCCTTTGATCCAAGCATTTGCTATATTCAACACATTGAACAAACGATTGATTTTTCATCTATGGTTTCCACAAACCGCGTTCTTTTTAATCCAATGTTCGGTTCAGCAATTCATTACTTTGATCATTTGCTTCATGAAAAAGGACTTCGTGGTTATACCATCGATCGAGAAGATCCAGAAGCTTTTCGAAAAATAGAGCCTTCTCCTTCTCTTCATACAAAACAATTATATGAAGATATGGTATTTCACGGTTCTGATTTAGGGTTTATCGTTAGTCCTGATTGTACAACGTTCGAGTTTTTAATTGAACCTCATCAGTTGACAACGAAAGAAAAACTTGTATTTTTATTGGAGCTTTTTTATGAAAAAGGAAAATCAGGACAAGTTCTACTTTCCGATACACATCATTTAATCGGTAGTCATCCAATTAAAAACCATTTTACCTTTACCCATGTTCCAGAAGAAAACTTTCAATCTAGCTTAGCAAGTAATTCATTTATACTTGCAGTTGATAGCATGGGGCGCTTTTATTTTGAGCATCACGGAGCACCAGATGCACTGCTTTGTGGATTTTATTTCCTTGAAATGTTGAACAATAAAGAACTAACACCAAAGACTTTGCACCAAAAACTAAATCGAATAAAAGGAGTGCATTAAAAATGATGAAATGCTCTAATTGCCAACATTCGCAGTTTAAATTAGTCAAACGAAACTATCTTGTTAAATCTCGTAACGTGCTTCGCTCTCAAACCGTTATGGAAGATTTATTGATTCAAGAATGTAAAATTTGTGGAGAAATTACGATTCCAGAAGAAAGCAAACACATCATTGCCCTTTATCGTAAAAAAATTCGCGAAGAAATGGAAAATATGTCTTCGGATTCTCTGCATTTAGGTTCTATTAAAGATACCATCAAGAAATTGATAGGTTAATGAGGAGGTGTTATAATGAAAAAAGTTAATCGTTATGAATTAGTACATAAAGTAGCTAAACTTGCGAAAGAAAAACAACAATTCGATCGCAATCCAATCATTGATAAAAAATCAAACTATGTAAAAACCATCAATGAAGTAAAACGAAAACGCAATTATGTAGCTGAAGCATACGAAGAAATTTTAGAAAATGATAAAAAGGCGGATGAAGAGTAATGCTTAAAAAAATATCCTTTTTTGGTTTTAAATCGTTTGCAGATCGTGTAGAAGTTGACTTTTCAAAAGGAATTACCGCAGTTATTGGTCCAAATGGTTGTGGTAAAAGTAATATATTCGACGGTGTTCGTTGGGTATTAGGGGAACAAAGTGCCAAAAGTTTACGTGGAGGAAAAATGGATGATGTTATCTTTAACGGTTCAGAAACTCGAAAAGCTCGAGATTATGCCGAGGTAACACTCACACTTGATAACCAAAACGGGAACTTTCGTCACGAAGAAAAAGAAATTTCAGTTACGCGTCGCGCTACGAGAGGAAAAGGATCAGAGTACTTCGTTAACGGAGAGCCTGCACGTCTAAAAGACGTGCATACTTTGTTTTTAGACACTGGTGTTGGAAGTAACAGCTATTCTATCATCGGACAAGGGCAAATTGGGAAAATTCTCTCTACGAAGTTAGAAGAACGACGCGCTATTTTTGAAGAAGCTTCAGGTATCGTAAAATTAAAACAACAAAAAGAACAAACAGAGAAAAACCTACGAGAAGTGGATTCAAATCTAGTTCGTATTGAAGATATTTTAAAAGAAATTGAGAAACAATTAAATCCTCTTCGAAATCAAGCAGAAAAAGCAAGAGAATACAACGAATTAAGTCAAGAACTTCAAACGATCGAAACACAATATTTACTACATGAGTTTGATAAATTAGAAGGAAAAATTCAAGAAGCGGCTGTACTTGTTGCAGAATTTGAAGCAAAAAGTGCACAACTTGGAAGCGATCTTGAAACAAAAGAACATACATACGAAGAAACAAAAGAAATTTATCAAACGAAAAATGATGATATTTTTGAATTTCAAAAACAAGTATCCAGTACAAAAGAAGAAGCAGAAAAATTAAAAGGTGCAATTAACTTAAACCAAGAGCGTATTGAACATACAAAACGTTCTATCTCAGAAACAGCAGCTCAGTTAAAAGAAATTGAAGAAACCTATTCTCTTTCAACGGAAGATTTTAAAGCAAAACAACAACGTTTAAGTGAAATTGAAACATTAATTGCCCAGTTTGTACTAGAAACTAAGCAATTAGAAGAAGAGCTTACGACACTTGAAGAAAAGAAAACATCTTTCCTACATGAAGTAAATAGCGCTCGTGAACAATCCATTTCTGCTTATAACCAAGTAAATCAAGAAAAATATGAACTTGAGCAACTGGAGAAAAAAGAAAATGAACTACAAGAGTCATTGGTTTCTGTTAGCGAGAAATTAGAACTGAATATAAAAGAAAAACAAGAGATTCAAAAAGAATATGATGAAACAGAAGAAAGTTATAAAAATGCATCAAACTATCTTCAAACACTTCAAGAACAATTCGTGCAGCGGAAAAAAGAATGGGATTCTCTTCAAAAAAATCACGATCAGCAAAAAGAACTGCTTCAAGAAACAGAAAGTTTGCACATCAAAAAAAGCAGTCAATTAGAGAGTGTTGAAAACTTCATTGAAAACAATGAAAATTTCTTTGAAGGAGTAAAAGCTGTTCTTCAAGCAAAAAAAGATGGGAAATTTGATGGCGTACACGGAGCAATCGCTGAACTTGTAAAAGTAAAAAAAGAATACGAGACGGCTGCTGAAAGTTTACTTCAATCTTCGATGCAATATTTAGTAACTGAAGATGATAAAGTGGCACGTGAAGCCGTAAACTTTTTAAAACAAGGACGTTTAGGACGCGCTACATTTTTACCACTTAATCTAGCAAATGTGATGAGCTTTGATGCGCGTGAAAAAGCAGTGATTGATAGCACAAAAGGAATTACGTATGCTATTGATGCCGTAACAGCAGATAGCAAGTTTTCACCGATTCTTTCTTCTCTGCTTGGGCGAAGCATTGTCGCAGATAACCTGGAAATCGCACTTGATTTTGTAAAATCATCAAAAATTCGTGCCAAAATTGCCACATTATACGGCGAAATTGTTCAATCAGGTTCCATTAGTGGTGGGCAAAGCAAAAAGCAAAAAACGAGCTATTTTGGAAAACGTCGTGAAATGGAAGAACTGCAAGAAGAAGTAGCAGAACTTCAACAAAAAATTGCCCGTTTAACTGTGGATAAAATGGAACGAGAAAGCAAGTTAAAAGCTCTTTTAACCGAAGCACAACAACTTGGAAGTTCTGTGGATAGTGAAAAAGAAAACGTGATTGAAAAACAACGTTTAACCGAAGATATGGAACGAAAATTAAACAACCATGTCGAAAAAATGCAAGAATACCAAGTTCAACAAGAAGAAATGACGTTAACACTTGAAAACGTGAAAAAATCAATCATGAATCTTCGTTTTTCCATCGAAGAAAAAGAAAAACAATACGAAGAGTTAACAAGCTCTCTTGAGTCACTTACGAAAAAACAAGAAGAAAATGAAACACAAACGGAAGAAACAAAAGAGAGAAAAACCAATTTAACGGTTGAATCCCATCGTATTGAAGATGAAGCAAAAGCTATTCGTGAATTCTTAGATGATTTTTCAGAAGATAGCGGCTCAGTTGAAGATAAAATCACGAAGTTAAACGCACGAAAAGATGAACACGAAGCAAAAATTGTCGAACTTGAAGAAGAAAAAGGAACACTTAGTACACAATATGAAAGCATCAGCAAACAACTTCAAGAAGAAAATGTTTCCCTTGAAGAAATGCGCACTGCTATCCAATCACTTGTGACAGAAATTGAAACCTTTGAAAAAGAAATTAAAACACTTCGAAGTGAAAAAGAACAAACGGATAAAGAATGGAATACAAAAAATCTGTATTTAAGCAAAAAAGAAACGGAAAAAGCAAACATTGTCGCTCGTCTTCAAGAAAGCTATGAAATTGATGAAGAAGCCATTGCTGAACTTGAACGTTTAGATATCGATTTATCATCTAGTAAAAAAGAAATTGATCGTATTAAACGAAAAATCAATTCACTTGGTAGCATCAACCACTCAGCTATCGAAGATTGCGAAAAACTCGAAGAACGCTATAAAACAGAAAAAACACAATTTGATGATGTGAAAAGCGCCAAAGCGGATTTAATGGGATTACTTAAAAACGTAGAAGAGGAAATGACAACGCGCTTCACCGAAACATTCAATACTATTGCAGAAGGATTTGCTAAAATCTTCACCGATTTATTCGAAGGTGGGAAAGCACGATTAACCCTTGTTGATCCAAATAATCCACTTGGTTCAGCAATCGATATCATCGCTCAACCTCCTGGTAAAAAACCTGCAAGTATTGATCAGTTATCTGGGGGAGAAAAAGCCTTTACGGCTGTTGCCTTAATTTTCTCCATTATTAGCGCTAAACCAAGTCCATTCGTTATTTTTGACGAAGTTGATGCACCCCTTGATGACGCAAACGTTGCAAGATTTGCTTATTATACGAAAGAGTATAGTAAAAAATGTCAATTTATAATTGTAACCCATAGAAAGTCTTCAATGACAGCGGCGGATGTTTTATATGGAGTAACTCAGAAAGAAAGAGGATGTACTATTATGTTCCCTTATGTCTTAGAAGATATGGATGAAACAATGACTTCTTAATAAAAAATGCCTTAAAAAGGCATTTTTTATTTTATTTAAAAAGGTACTATGCTATAATTATTTTAATAAAAACTAGGAGGAATAATATGGGATTGCCTGACTACGTAGAAATTATTTGTGACGAAATAAGTAAAAAATTCATGAGAAAAAAGGGTTATTCGTGGATTGAAGGAAATTCGGTAAAAGTTGCTACTAAAGATATTGCCAAAAGTTCTATTATGAAAGTAAATGTCGTTTGCGAAAAATGTCTTATTAATCATATCAAAAACCCTATCACTATATCATATTTATATTTTTATAAACGAAAAATAAGAAATGAATTAATAGGATGCAATAGTTGTTTAGCAAAAGGTTCTAAAAAGAAAATAGGAATTACTATCCAACAACTCCAAACAGAATTTGAAACAAGAGGTTACAAACTTTTAAGCACCTCCTATCAAGGCAGCAAAAAACACTTGAAATATTTATGTTTAAAACACCCCGAAAGAGGAGAACAAAGTATTACGTATGCAAAATTCCGCATAGGGACAGATTGTTTCCAATGCGGTGTGGAAAAAATATCAGGTACTAATAACCACAATTGGAAAGGCGGAATTAGAGATCTAACCAAATATTTAAGAAGTTCTATTAATTCATGGAAATTAGAAAGCATGAAAAATAGTAAATTTAAATGTGTGTTAACGGGAACTAAAGATAATTTAATTGTCCACCATCTTTATCCTTTTCATAAAATTATGGAAATTACTTTTAAAGAATTGAATCTTCCTATTCACGAAAACGAGTTGGATTATTCAAAAGATGAACTTTCTTCTATTGTTACCAGATTAAATGAAGTTCATTATCGTTACCCTTTAGGCGTTGCTTTAAACGAGAAAATACACAAAGAATTTCATAAAATGTACGGTGATGATGAAAGTATCTTAGAAACGTTTTTTCAATATGCTACAGATTATTTTGGAAAAGAAATAAAAGGAGAAAAAGCCGAGTATTCTCCTAAAAAATATTTCACATACAAAACAACTGGTACTTCTAAATATACAGGAGTTTCCAAAGGGTCTAAAAATCGTTTTACAGCTTCTATCGGATTCAAAGGGAAAACACATTATCTTGGTTTATTTGAATTCGAATACGATGCTGCTAAAGCGTACAATGACAAAGCGATTGAGTTGTTCGGACCTGACACTGCTATTAACTTACTTGCAGAAGAAGATTTAGAAGCAAAAGAAAAATTAAAGTATTATGAACCAGTTGAAGATCAAACGTCTCGTTTTCATGGTGTCTCTCTTCATAAAACAGATAAAAGAACAGCAAATCGAAATGATCTTTATGTCTCACGTATCACTTATAACAATGAACGTATTCAAATTGGTTTCTTTCCATCTGAACTTGAAGCGGCATATCATTATAACTTAAAAGCGATTGAACTTTTTGGTGATAATGCAAAGTTAAATAAATTTACGAAAGAGGAAGAAAAACGTGCAAAACATCTTGCAACTTATTTTCCGCACCGTGAGAATGCTGAAACGCCTTATACAAGCGTACGCTTGGATTCTGGAAGTTGGTATTGTCAATTCACACATGAAGGCACATATCATTACGTAGGACGTTTTAAAAGTGATGCAGAAGCAGCAGTTGCGTATAATTATTACGTAAAAAAGCATGGATTAGATCGTAAACTTAATTTCGTTGAACAAGAAGATGAATTATTACCAGAGATAAAAGAAATTATGGAACAAGATGATCGTTATTATCCCCACAAAGAGAAAGGCAAAAGTATTTATTCTTGTGTAAAGCAAGAGAAAAACGGAAAATGGTCTGCTAAAACGAAAATTGACAAAAAAGAAGTATATATTCCTGGAAGGTATTTAACCGATAAAGAAGCGGCGATCGCCTACAATGAATATATACTAGAACACAAATTAGACAAAAAATTAAATAAAATCATTTAAAAAGTAGCGAATTCGCTACTTTTTTAAAGTTATTACCATTTTACCATATTTAGTGATAAACTATTTATAAATTCAAAAAAAGAAAAGAGGAAAAATGATGTCACTAGTTGTTACAGAAGCGATTCTTTCAGCTAAAATCAGCGCAGTTATAAATCCTAATATTTAAGTTGTTCCTTCAATTTCAAATTAAAAGGTTTTAATGAACAATTTGCTCTTATTTGTATTTACAATAAAGAAAAAAATACGGAAAATTGGAAACCTAACAGTTTTCATATTTGGAATGATGAAAAGGGATTTGAACGTATTGATCTTCTTCATCCTTTATGGAATGAAGCAACATCTATCTTCGAACAAATACAATCGTTTGTGCGAAATGAACTTTTTCTTGATGAATTAAAACATGGGATTATACGAAAATATCATTAAAAAAAGAGCTTAAATTTGCTCTTTTTTATTTACTTTTAAATATTGTCCCAAACGGTTCTAATATCATCGTTTAGCATATTCATTACTTTCAAACGATATCTTGGATGTTGTTTTAATTGTCTAAGTAATTCATAAAAACTTTCACTTATTTCTTTTTCTTTTGATAAAATCGTTTGTTTATTATGTGGCATCACTTCTAAAAGTTTTTTGATTACAAATCTTTTATTTTGAACAACAAATACGTTCCAATTTTCAATACCTGCATAGCACTTCCAAATCCATTTTCTTTCCGAATACGTAATGCTAAATGAAACATCCATTATCTCATCGTGTTTTAGCCTAACAATAAGTTTATCTTTTTTTTGTAATGGTACCACTTTAAATTTCTCCATTTTTATCTTTCCTTTCATACATTTCGTATTAATTTATACATTATTCCAAATTGGTCTAATATCATCATCTAGTGCAAAAAGTATTTTCAATCGATATTTTGGGTGAATTTTAATTTGTCGAATAAGTTCAATAATTAATTCTTTTTCTTCTTTATTTAAATATGATCCAATACCATAATTACTAAGAATTCCATTTTTTAATCGTATCGGACGCTGTCTAGGATTTAATATGTGAAAATTCCATTTACAGTTATTATTTTCAAAAAAAATTCTAATAAACGCTTCAATATTCTGTTTTTTATTTTTTAAATGAAATTTTATTAAATCATTTCTAACTTCATCGACTCTCATGTTCTCGTTCCCCTTTATATTTTTCTACGGAACTTATTTTTAAACTCTGTTCCAAATTTCTCTACTTGAATCATCGAGTATGTGCATCACTTTTAATCTCCATTTTGGATGTTGTTTAATAAGGCTCATCAATTCATATAAACTGTTCGTTGTTTTTTCTTTTATTTCTTTTGATTTTTGCCATTCCCAATAACTTGATGTAAATTCCTTATTTCGAAAGAATAATTCAATCCATTCCCCTTCCCATTCAGTCATCATACAATGATAACGCCAAGAAAACGTTCCGTCAAATTCAAAAAGATCAAACGTAACTTTTAAACCTTCTTCGTGTTTATATAAGATAAATTCAAATTTATTTTTTTCTTGATTCACTTCAAATTTACTCATTTTTTTCTCCTTTCATACAGCTTCCCAAATTGTTCTGTTGTCGCTATTTAACATATGAAGTATTTTCAAACGATATTTTGAATGTTGTTTAATTTGACGCATTAATTCATAGAACGCTTTTTCTGCTTTTATTTGTATTTCCTTTTCTAGATTTCTATGAGAAAGAAATGTTCCTTGGATTAAAGAAAACTCTTTCCATATATGGTGATGATAAATATGATACTTCCATTCAAAAACAGATTCATCTTTTTCTATATCAAAGGTAACTTTTATATCTTTATCAATCCACAATGTAAACTCAAATTCTTCGCCATTACTTTCTAAAACTTTAAAATTTCTCATGTAACATTTTCTCCTTTTCTCGTATTAATTTATACAATATCCCAAATTGTTCTGTTCTCATCATTTAACATATACATCACTTTCAAGCGATAACTTGGATCTTTTTTAATTTGGCGAAATAATTCATAAAAACCATTTTGGGCATCTAATTGTACCCAATTTGGAAATCCAGCATAACTTCCACACAAAAAATGTTTGTCTTTTATGCCAAACCTAAACCATTGATCAAAAGGTACGCAAAAACTGTATAACCATGTATAAGTATTTTTTTGTATTTCAATGGAAACTTTATAATTTTCTTCTAACTCGAGAACAAATTCTATATTTTCTTTATCTTTCACAACTTCAAATTTTTTCATTTTCAGTTCTCCTTTTATCTTATTTTATCACTTTCTTAAGTAGATTATAAGAAGAAATAATAAAAAACGCCTTTAAAAGACGTTTTTATACAGCATTCCAAATCGGTCTAATTTCTTCGTTTAACATATTTATCACTTTCAAGCGATAGCTCGGGTGGTTTTTTAATTGTTTTATAAAAGTGTGAAACTCTTTGGTTAAATTGCGTGTTGGGCTTTCATATTCTACAACAAATTTCCCTTCTTTTATGATGACATTTTCGTATATTCTTTCTGTGTTTTTATCCCAAATGGCATACGCCCATTTACAAAAATTGTTAAAACGAAAAATATTAATTCATAAAATTCATTCATACTTTATCCCAGACCTTTCTGCTTTCATCATTTAGTAAATGCATAATTTTCAATCTCCATTTTGAATCTTCTTTAAGTTGTTTCATTAGTTCATAAAAACCATTATTAATGAGTATAAATTCTTCTGGTATGAAACTTTCAAAGCATCCCCCTTTAATCACTTGAAACTTTTCATTTTCAAGTGAAAAAGAACTCCATAAAGATTTGCCAGCTAAAAATATCCATCCTCTAGTGTGTGAATCCATAAAAATATCAAAAGAAACTTTTAAATTTTCTCTTATATTTAGCGTACATACAATATTGTTTTCATTTTGATAGGATATTTTAAATTTTCCCATATTTTATTCTCCTTTTTATAAAGCATTCCATATTGGTCTAATTTCTTCACTTAACAGATTCATTATTTTTAAGCGATAACTTGGATGTTCTTTTATTTGTTTAATAAATAAATGAAATTTGTTTGTTACATCGACATTTTTAATTTCTCTTTCTAAAATAAATCGTTCGTTTTCTACTACTACTTTTTCATAACGACCGATTGCTTTATCATCCCAAAGGGCATATTGCCACTTCCAAGTATCCTTAACAAAATGAATATTAATACCCAATGTTACTTGGGGATTTACAGACATTCTTAAAAATTTTTCGTGTTCAATATCTGATTTTAGTTCATAAAAAGGTTCCATTTTATTCTCCTTTTGTAAATTCCGCTGAAATTTATTTTTTAAACAGCATCCCACAATTCTCTCATTTCGTCTGTCAGTATATGGATCATTTTCAAACGATAGCTTGGATCTTGTTTAATTTGACATAACAGTTCAAAAAAAAGTTTGTTAATTTCATTTAATTGTTCATCTGTTAATGCTACATCTATTTTCTCAAATGTCATTTTAAAGGTTGAATCCTTTAATGAAAAATTGTTCCAACGTTTTATTCCTGCTAAAAATTCCATTTTTTAGCATGCGAACGGAATCGAATATTAAATGCAACACCAACTTCACTTTCTCTTCCAAGAACAAACCAAAAATCATCATCATCTTCAACAGTTATTACTTTAAATTTCTCCATATCCCATTTTCCTTATTATACTTTGTTCCAAATTTTTCTATTTTCATCGTTTAATAACTGTAACATTTTCAAACGAAAACTTGAAACTTGTTTAATTTGACGAAATAATTCATGAAAACCATCATTAATTAATATTAAATCGTTGAGTGTTAATGTTTCATGGAACCCGACTTTTTTTACTTGGAATCTTTCGTTTTTGAGTATAAAAGAATTCCATTGGTGTTTACCAGCTAAGTATGTCCATTCCGCGCTTGGTGTATCGGTTAAAATCGCAAAAGAAACATCTATCCCCTTTTCCATCGCCAAAGTAAATTTAATTCCATTTTGTTCTTCATAACTAACTACGAATTTATTCATTTTTTTCTCCTTTTTTATGCTTTATTCCATATTGGTCTAATCTTATTATCTAATTTTTGAATTATTCTTAAACGATATTTCGGATGACATTTAATTAGTCTAATAAACTCATAAAAGTTTTTGGTTACATCCAGGGTTTTATTTTTTAAAACAAATTGCTCGTTTTCTAGTTTTACCCCTTCATAACGTTCCTTATCCCAAAGCGCATAATTCCACTCCCAATTATGATTCGACCAGCTTATATTAATACCCAAGGTCAATTCCTTACTCAGCATCAATCTAAAATGTTTTTCTTGATCATCGCTTATAACTTTGTTCAGTTCATTCATCGTTTATTCTCCTTTTATAAATTCCATAGGAATTTATTTTTATACTTTATTCCATAAGAATCTAATGTCATCATTTAATAGTTGCATTACTTTCAAGCGATAGCTCGAATCTTGTTTGATGAGTCGCAGAAGTTCATAAAAACCTTTTGTAACTTTTTTTCGTATTTCATTTTCCTTTTCTAAATAAGCATACGAATAAAAAATGTCTCCTGATAAATGAAAGGCTTCCCATTTAAGTTTATTAATAAGAAAATAACGCCATTCATTTCCTGTTTCTTTTTGATTAATGTGAAAACAGACTCTCATTTCTTCATTTATTTTTAATCTAAATTCTAAAATATTCCCAACTTCCAATACGTTAAATTTTCTCATCTTCGTTTCTCCTTTTAAACATTATTCCAAATTTCTCTATTTTCGTCATTTAATAATTGCAGTATTTTCAAGCGATAACTTGGATCGTTCTTAATTTGATGAAATAATTCATGGAAACCCTCATTAATTAACGTAAATTCTTGTAACGTTATCGTTTCACCAATTCCCAAATTTGATATTCCAAAATTTCCATTTCTAAGTGAAAAATAACTCCATACTGATTTACCCGCTAAATATTCCCATTGAACATTACTTAAATCTATTGAGATATCAAAACATATTTCCACACCCTTTCCTATATCTAATAAAAATGTAATTCGTTTATTATCTTCATAGGATACTTCAAATTTTTTCATCGTTTATTCTCCTTTTTATCTTATTTTATCATTTTTTGAAGTAGTTTATAAAAGAAAATCGTTAAAAAAAGCGTCTTTTATAGACGCTTATATGTTATTCCAAATCGTTCGAATATCATCTTCTAATATATGGATCATCTTGAGGCGGTGATTTGGATGGTTTTTTAACTGACGGATAATTTCATAAAAGCCTTCATTTATTTGTTTTTCTTCTTGTTCTGTAAATTCTTCATTTATGCCATTTAGCACAAAACATTGATCTTTTATAACCACGTTATTTTGTCCATTTTTTTCGACGATGAAACCCCATTGTTTCGGTTCAGCCGTCATTGAAATGATAACTCTACAGTTAATCAATTCACTAATCTCAAGTTCAATTGATATAAAAGCTGCTACATCTAAAACTTCAATTTTATTCATAATTATTCGCTCCTTTTATACATTCCGTAGGAATGTATGTTTTAAATAGTATCCCAAATTTCTCTTAGTTCATCATTAAGCAAATGAATTACTTTTAAGCGATAATTTGGATGAGTTTTCATTTGTCTTATTAATTCGTAAAAATATTCATTTACTTTCTCTTTTTCAGAATTAGGAAACCTTTCTTCAGGAAGAGGAAAGAATGTTTTATCTTGAATAAAAAACTCGTACCAGCTTGGATTTAAAAAATGATAACCCCAATGTTTTTCCTCTTTTCCATGAACCAATTGCAATACAATAACAGCATTTTGATCAATCGGTAAACGGAAGTTTATTCTACCAGATATATCTTCTGTCACGTTCATCTTCATTTCATCCATATTTATTTTCCTTTCAAAAGTTCCGTAGGAACTTTTATAAGCTATTCCAAATATTTCGTAATTCATTGATTAATAAAGTTATTAATTTCAACCGATAAGTTGGATGATGTTTTAATTCAAATACAAATAACCGAAAATGTTCCATTATTTCCTTTAAATCTACTATGTTTTCCAGGTTATCAAAAGGTGCTTCAAATTGATTTCCTTTTAAAAAGAGTGAAATGGGTGCATAGTGTTTATGAAATAATTGAAGTTCCCACATTCCTCTTACAGATTCTAAAGAATGAATGACCATTCTTAGTTTATTGTGTTGATCAATTTCATAAATAAAACAAAATTCATTATTTTTCTCTCGTGCGAGCGCTATCCTTCCCATACTTTTCCCCTTTTCTTCCAAAGGTTTTGTAAAAACCTTTTTTCTTAGTTTAACATAAAATTGGCGTAGTCGATTCTTTTTTCATGTTATACTAAAGAGGACTATTATTTAGGAGCATTTATACATCCTCTTCCTGAAAAAATAATGCTTACGTTAATAGATGGAACACAAAAAGAAATCTACATCAGTGACATTAAAGATGTTTGTTTTAAATGAAAAAAACTGCTAATAAGAAGTTTTTTTATATACTATTTTAAATATGTCTTAGTTCTTTTTTTTATTTTCTTTTCAAGATTTCTTTAAGAAATCTTATTCCACAATTTTCTGCACTGTTCATCAAGTATAGGAAGCAGTTTTAAACGATAAATGGGATGTTGTTTTAATTGACGAAACAATTCTATAAATAAAGTATTTGTTTTTAAAATGAACTCTTCAGGAACGCCTCCTCTAATTGGGAAAAATACGCCATTTTCTAATTCGTAATAACATGCCATAATTCTCGATTCCATAAGAAAAATGGTTCCTTGCGTTTTTATTTTTTGTTTATGAAAAAGAGAAAATTTTATTGAAAAGTCTTTATCTTTAAGCGAAAAAATCCATCCTTTTTCATTTTCATAAATAACGCTCATTTGATTCATCCTTATTCCCCTTTCAAACATTCCATAGGAATTTTTAGACAAGATTCCATACTTTTCTCATTTCATCATCTAGTTTAGGAAGTAATTTCAATCGATATTTTGGATCATTTTTTAATTGTCGCACAAATTCATAAAAATTTTCTTTTATTTCCTGTTGCTCTATTTTTTTTAATTTTATTCCTTTTTTCTCAAAAAAAATTCCGTTTTTTAAGTTCATTCTATACCATCTTGAACCAAACACATCATATTCCCATTCCCAATACCCAGAGTGGTTTGAAACTTCAATTTGAAGTGTTAAATTAGCACATTCTAATTGAAATAAAATCATATTCTGATATTCTGAGTTCACAGTGAACTTTTCCATATTTTTCTCCTTTTTCTTTTCATTTTATCATATATTTTAACTTTGTTTCTTTTATATGGTAAAATAAAGGAAATGATCGTAATCATAAAGGAGAATAGAGATGGAGAAAATAGTAGAAAAATACAAAAAAATAGCAGAGAAAGAAGACTTTACGTTTTCTTTTTCAAAAATAAACGAGGATGTTTATGAAGTCACTTTTGAAAAAAACGAAGATTTAACTTTTAAAAGCGAACTCTATATTTATCCTAATTTTGTTTATTTTTCTTTAATTAGTTTTAAACAAAAACGGATAGTGCATCCGCAAATTAGTTATTCACCACTTTTACCTAAATTTGTTTCTTTTCAAGAGGATGTAGCAAAAGAAAAAAAGGTCTCTTTTTTAGCTTTTGATACTTCCACTTCTTTTCGATTTTCTGGCAATCAAAAAATGATTAAAGACAAATTCAGTTATATGACTGCTAGGGATACGCTTTCAAATAAACATCGTGAATTTTTTCAAATGAAACATTTCCCGCACACTCTTTTGATAAAAGAGTTAAAAGAAGGTGCATTTTACGCTTATTTATATCAAAATAAAGTATTTATCGATATTTTTCATTTGTTTCAAGAAAACGATCCTACATTTACCTATACGCTGGACTATTTTTTTGTAAAACCACATTTTTATTTGAAACGCATTTTTTATTATTTGGACGGAGAAAACGGAACCATTTCTTTTAAACAAAGAAAACACGAAATTTTTCTTACAATTAAAGAGAAAACGCATTCTTTTTCTTCATCAGAAGATGCTGCAAGCTTTTTAGATGATTATTTAAAAAGACGTCAAAAAGGGTTGCGAATCAAAAATCAAATTTCGCCACCTAGAAATTATTTTGATGAGTTCATGGGTACATTAGAAGAATTTTCATACCAGGATTCTATTCAAAATCAGATACATGACGAATTGTTAACTTTAACACATCGTGATTATAAAAAAATTGAAAGAGCCGCTAAAGAATATTTAAATAACAATATTAATTCAAAATGTTATTATTTAAATAACGATCGAATTGAGTACTTTTCTTTTTTAGAAAAAACCTTTATTTTAACTTGTATTGACGGAAGAGAAATACCCTTTGATTTTACTTCTTGTCCTGTCGAAAATACAAAAGAAGAAGTAGAAAAAGCTGTTATAAAGTTATCAAAACATCAACTCGACTATTTTTTAAAATCCAATAAATATTCCAATAAAAATCTTATTTAAAAAAACGTCCTAATGGACGTTTTTTTATACGTTATTCCAAATTTCTCTTAGTTCATCATCAAGTGCATGAATTATTTTTAAGCGATAGCTTGGATGTTTTTTTAGTTGGAAAAATACTTCTTTAAACCCTTTATCTATTTCTTTTAACGTTTTTTCAGAAAGATAATTTTTCACCCTTTCTTCAAAATAAAAAATGGGGACAAAACATTCTTCTTTATATTCAAAACGAAAATGACCATGAATAGGTATTTTTATCCAAAATTCAAATACCCAAAAAGGATTCTTTTTAGACACTTCTATTTTTAGTTTAATATCATTTTGTAGTTCTAGTTTGAAAAAGATTTCTTCCTCATTTTCTTTTAAAATTTTTAGTGTAGTCATTTTTTTCTCCTTTTATCTTAATCCAACCAATGTACGAACTCGGTATTTTTCAATTCTTTTTTTGGTTTTTTTATCAAACAGCGCAGCACATTCACCAAAACCTAATAAGGCTTCATGTTTCTTTTGTTGAATGGCAATATCTAATGGTTTTTTCCCTTTTTCGTTTTTCTGCGTATAATCAATTCCTAATGTTAATAAATAATGAACTGCTTTTTTATTATTCTTTTCAACTGCTTCAAATAATAATGCGGCATTCAACGTAGGTTTAAATCCCCTTTTCAAAAATTCTTCCGCAATGTTTTGTGCGTTCATGCAAGCATATTCAAACGCTTTTTGTGTAATAAGTGCACCGTTATTACATAAGTGTGTAGCTGCTTTTACTTTTCCCTTTTTTGCAGCAAGTTCAAGCGCGTTTGAATCAGAGTAAAAAAATTGTTTGCTTTTTTCTTTATTGACATCTAACGCTGTTTGAATATAAAGATCCATTGTTTCAATATCTTCATTCAAAATAGCTTCAAAGAAAGGTTCGTAATATCCCGTGATAAAAATTAATTTTTTCATATGATTATCCTCTTTTCATCTATTTAAAGTATATTCCAAATATCTCGAACAGGTTCATCTAACTTAGTTAATATTCGAAGGCGTTGAGTAGGCTCATTTTTTATTTGACGAAGCAATTCATAAAATGCGCGGTTTATTTCTGTTAATTCTTTTTTCTTTTTTTTATTAACGGCAGGCAAAAACTTCTCTTTTTCCATAATAACCGTAAACATAGCAGGATCCCACGCAATATAATTCCATTCCCACTTTTCTTTTCGTAATAAAAGTTCAAATCGTACAGTAATATGTTTATTGTACGCAAGTTGATACCGAATATTATTTTTTTGTTCATATACAATAAATTTTTCCATATCCAACCTCTCCTTTTATCTTTCTTTTCTTATTATACAACTAAAAACATCCTATAGAGGATGTTTTTTACTTGAAAAAACTTTATTTTCTTTTATTTCTGTTATGTATCTTTCTTTATTTGTTTCAACGATAAATTGATTTGACGCTTTATAGACAGGATGAATACCAATGTAATCTTTTTTTCCTACATTTTTAATACTAATGACTTTTTCTTTTTTCTCTTCAAAGTATTCATAAATACAAAATGGAGGAAAAGGAGGTTCATTTGCCATAATTAGCCCAACTGCGATGCCACCAAAAACAAGAACGGACAGTAAACCTAATAACCCTCCTCCTATTAACCCTATTATCTTCCCTTCAGCAGAAAACCCTATCATTGCACCTATACTAACAAAAAAAACGATGGCGATGCTAAACATGATTCCTATAGGTTTATGACTATTTTCTTTTTGTTTTTCATATTCTTCATATGTTAGATTATATTTCATTTTATCACCTCTTGTTTACTTATTTATACAAAGGATTAACATTCTTTTTTTCTACTTATACAATATTTTGGTATGATAAAAGAGAAGAAAAAAGAGTAAAGGAGCTAAGAAGATGAAACAATTAGTAGAAAAGTACAAAGAAAAAGGAAAATCATTAGGAATTTCATTCGGAATGGACACTAAGGAGGAAGGGTTCATTTTAGAATATGAAGGTATTGGGATAAAGAAAAGACTAGGAGGAACAATTCACACGTTTTCTCAGTATGTGTTTTTAAAATTATACGGACAGGGGAAATTTGAAAAAAATAATAGTTATTCCCAAACACTTATTCAATTTCTCATCTCTTTTTTAAAAGATTTGATGGAAGAAACGAATAGTTCTTTTGCCATTATCGAAACAGCCGTTTCTGATTTTGATTCCTTATCTTCTCTTTCAAGATTGGAAACAATGGAACAAATAACTCCTTTGTTAAATGAATTAGAAATGGATGGTGTTTACGCTTTATATGGACTGGAAAAAGAAAAAGGAAGTATAAAAACTTATTTAAATTATTTTTCACCTATTATTAGAAGTTTAAGAAAAATTGAAGCAAAACACGAACTTTTTTCTTACTATGCTAATTTTGAAAATTTTCAATTAAAAATGATTAGTTTTAGTTTATTTGACGAACGGGACGAATTAACTTTTAACCTAGATGAAACCCGAGAAAAACCGTTTATTTTCTCTCAAAAGCGAAATAACGGAAGCGAACAAATAACAGAAGTGAAAGAAAAAGACATTTCTTCTTTTTTTGATACAGTATTTGAAAAAAAACAACAGTCTTTGCGTTTAAAATATCTTTCAAATCCACCAAGAAATCAGTTTTATCGTTTTATAAATAGCTTTCGAACATTTAAAATAAATTCTCCCATTCCCGATGCGCTTCATCATGAGTTTATGAGTGTGTTTAAAGGAGATTATCTTAAAATTGAAAGTATGGCAAAATCATTAATTTTAAAACAAGATGTTCTCACCAAATATGATTTGAAACATGATCGCATTGTTTATTTCACGTTCGAAAATATGTGTTTTATTGTTGCTTTTTATAAAAAAAATGATCCAAAGTTTTTATTTAAACACGTTCCACTCCATGAAGCAGAAAAAACCATTCAAGATATCACGCTTGCTATTATTTCCAATCACATGAAAAAGGAGACAGAACAATGACTATTTCATATGCTTTAAATCAAATCATACAGGTCGTGTGTAAACAAGAAGATGGATATTTTGTAAAAGATATTAATAACTCTCCTGTTTTAATTCTCCCTATGACATTAAAAGGGGGAAAACAAAAAGAAACACGTTGTTTTATTAGCGTTCACAGCGATCGCATTTCATTATCATTGGGTCATTTATCTAACTCCTCGTTTTCATGTGTTCTTTGTGATGTAAAGGATAGTTTTTCATGTGATTACGAAAAGCATGCAGAAGAAGTAATAAATTTTCTCAAACAAAAAGAATCGTTTCAACAAACGCTTCAACATTTTCGAATTAACGCCGTTTTAAAAGGAATTAATGTGCAATCTTTACTTTTAAAAAAGGAGAATACAAATGAAAAAGTGGATTGAATCAGTATCACCTGAAGCGAAAGCATTAGATATAGAAATAGAAGGAGAGAAATCTTCTATCCTATTTTCTACTCAAAAAGGTATTTATATCCATTGCGATTATTATCAAAAACATGATTTTTTAGTGATCAACTATTCATTGTCAGCCCCTTATAGGAGCAGTTATCCGCCTGAACCCGAACTTTTTTCTTTTTTCACTTCGTTTTGGAAAGGCTACGCCAAAGAAAAAGACTATTCTTTTATTGTGCTACATTTAAGAAGTTCTAATAATTTAACACAAACATTTCTTAATGATAGTTTTAAACAGCTTTCTGCTGCATCTTTTTATCATCTAACGTTTTCTTATTTTAAAAAAGATCGATATTGGATTTTTGAAGAAAAAAGAGGAGCATCGAAAAACTATTTAGATGCACTTAATAACATTCTTTATGAGTTTGAAAAAGAAGAAGAAAAAAACGAATTATTTTCATTTAATCCTTATTTAGAAAGTTTTTGGATAAATGGTGTCACTTTTTCATTTGATGAAAAAAAAGTGACGTTTACGTTTTCTTATGTTCTTATGGATAACAAAGTGCTTATCAATTATCCCCATTCTGGAAAAATGGAACATGAGCTTGTGGAAATTCATAAAGTTCGTGATTTTATTTTAAATCTACTCACTAAAATAAAAAATAAAAATCGCATTACGTATCTTTTTCAACCACCTAAAAAATATTTTTTTAGATGGCTAAGTACACTTACACGTTTTTCTTTTAACGAAGATGAACAATCGATTATTTATCAACATTTTTTACATGCTTTTGATGGGGATTATCTTCAAGTCGAAATCATGAGCAAACGATTAGTTGAATCACCTGATCTTTATACGATTTATCCTTTACTTGATGGTTATATTCTTTATTTTTCAATGCTCGATAAACATATTGTCTTGGGCTTTAATAAAAAATCCATTCACTTTTCATCAGGCAAAGAAACTGAAATGAAATCAACTATTTTATCCATCATTGAAAAAATAAGCATTTCTTGTTTTGAACAAGGTATATAAGACATGTAATATACTAAAAAAACGTCCTATTCGGACGTTTTTTTCATCATATAATCTTGTTTTTTTTCATCCCACAAAAACACACCTTCTAAGCAAACAAGTTTTCCTATCCAGGGATAGGTTCTCCATGTGTTTTCCGAAGATGAAATATAGTCTTTTTGTTTTTGAATCATTAGTTTTAAACAAAGAATACTAGCATATTCTTCATCATTTTCAGGCGCATTTGGATACCCCATCAAACGTTGTTTTTCATCTAATACAACATGAATAAAATCCATCTCAGGATAGATTTTCTCCGTCGAAAAATTGATACTCATTGTTTCATTTAAATTTTGTATTCTTTTTTCTATTTCTTTTTTCGAATAAATTACTCTCCATTGTTCATTTGAATCAGTTAAATACATATTGTATTGATCAGGTCCTACTTGTTTAGGAATGGCACAACAAACAGTTTGTTTCAATTTAATTCATCCTTTCCATATAGCGCGATGAAAAACGCATTTTTAAGCGAATAGACGGATGCAACAACAATTGATGAAAGATTTCTTTTGTATAATATGAAAGAACAAAACAATCGTCGTGTTCTCCTTGCTGCATTTCGTTGCAATAAGGACAAAATTTCTGTGATTTTTCATTCATATGCGTAATATGCATAGGTACCATTTTTTCTCCTATATTTTCAATATATAAGCTATAGAGCCTTTCTTCTATCATGAAAAAAATAGCAAAGGATGCGTCCGTGTCAAATGCTTTTGTACTTAACTTTGGTTCGCTTATCTGAAGTGTCGGCAAAGGTGTTTTTTCCTCTTCTTGTTGCAATAACCATTTTATTTTCTTCTTTTTTTCTTCCCTTCTTGTTTCTTTTAACATGTCAAGAAGTTCATCTTTTACTTCTTTTTTTCCTTTTTCTGATTCAAAATATTGAATTAACCTATTTTCTATTTTATTTCTTTTTTCTAGATTCTCTGTAATGTAACATTGAAGCAACACTTTTGAAAAACGATCATACTCTATATGGTAAATGCCATAATCACAATCAAACCTACCTTGAATGACCCTTGCACCTTCTTGTACATCTAAATATATATCCCTCATATACATGATTTAGTACCCTTCTTTCCATCTTTTTTCTTATTATACCTTATTTTTCCATCCATGGTATAATAAGAAAAAGAATACAAGGAGGAAGAATGATGATTGATTTTGAGTTTTTTGGCTTTCAAACGGACCTCATTATTAAGAAAAACAGCTTAGGGTATTATATAGAAGGCGATTTCGATTATGAAATAGAATCGCTTAATCATGATGAAATGAGAACAGGAAAAGTACGAATGGATCTTTATGGTCATCGCGCAATTAGTTTTGAATTAGACGATGAATTTAACTACGAAGAATTACAAGATGAAGTTGTTGAAACGATTCAAGAATCAGATACTTCTGACTATGCTTTAACTACTATTAAAGAAATTGAAAAAATTAATGAAACAAACGCACCGATTATAAGTGAAGGTATCTACAAAACACGGTTACATGGACAAGAAAAATACATTTGCACCTTTAGGTTCAAAGATAATCCTCGTGTTTTTTCTGCAATTATTTATCAAAAAAAAATTGAACAAATTATCGCAGGTAGAACAAACCCCTTAGAAATTGATTTTTTTGTGACGGATATAATTGATGCAGATCGTATTTTGCATTATTTTCTTTATCAATCAAAAGAGAGAATTCGTATGATGTTTTAAAAACGTTCAATTAGAACGTTTTTCTTTTTTTATCCTATAGGTAAATAATCCATGTTACACTTTAGATAGAATAATTAAGGGAGGAATTGACATGTTATGGCTTGCTAATGGATTAATGGTTTTATTTTGGGTAGGATTGACAATTTGTTATTATGCAACAAGAGGTATTCTTCACGGAAAGAACCACATGACTTACTTTATTGATTTAATTGCCATTCCAGCTTGTTTAATCAGTAATATCATATTAACGTGTTTTTATGCGGTGATTATGCAGGAGCCTTTTGGGTCAAATATTGTTTTTTGGGGATGTTGTTTTATAGCGTATATTCTTTATTTTGTCATTATGAGCATAAGACACAAACGAAAAACAAAAAAAGAGGACGCGGTTAAAAAAGCATTTGAACAAAATATCCATCGCTGGATCGAAACATTCGGTTTTTTGACAAAAGAACAATGTAACATTCAAGTTTATTTGGCTAATGACAAACCTGTTGGAAAAGTATTTATTAACAATGTAAATAACAACCAATATTTCGAATTAAAAGCAAACGAAAACAAATTATCTTCAAGTGTTCATGTGTATTACGTTTTAACTGAAAAAAACGCTAAATAAAGGAGAAGCGATATGGAAGAATTACTAAAAAAATTCCACGAATTAGCTGAAGAAGCAGGAATGAATGTTTATTATGAATCAGCAAGAGATAGATATTACTTTCAAGAAAGTATTTCTAGTTATTTAACTTGCTCGTATAAAAAAATAAACAATTATCTTTATGTTCATTTTAAAAATGGTTCTTCTCCACGTAATTTCCCAAGCAAGAAATTACTTGAAATATTTTTGTCTTTTTGGAAAGAATTTGGCGAAGAACAAAAAGTTTCATTTGTTATATTGGAACCATCTTATACGTTTATGGTTAATCAAGAGAAAGAAAATATTCGTTCTACGTTTTTATCGCATTGTTTCCACCCCTTGAAAGAAATGTTAACACAAGAAGAACAACTTTTTTATAAACTTCCTTTTGGATTTGTTTATGAAATGAAACCAAATTCATTAAAAACATATTTGAAAAAATATGATGAATTGCTTTGCTTTTTTTGGAATTTTTTAAAAAAAGATGTGACAGCCCATATTTCTATTAATTTCTCCTCTTTGCAATTAACGGGCATTTCTTATTATTATCAAGGAGAAGAAAATGACATGACGCTTCAAGAAGAAAATGAAAAGGTACATCTCTTTTTCTCATTAAACGAGAAATCAATAGAAAAAGAAATTTTTTTCGCGGAAATTATCCATTTCTTTGAGCAATTCTTTGAAAAACGAAAAAAAGCGCGAAGAATTATTAATCATTTCGATCCACCTAAACGACATTTTTTTCATTTTATAAATAAGATATATAAATTTAATTATTTTCCTTTTGTAGCGGAAAGCATGCATCAAGAGTTTTTAACGATATTTAATGGCGATTATCAACGTCTCGAAGAGACGTTGATTGAACTTGAAAAAAGCAAAATCGAATCAAAGGTTTACAACATTATAAAAGACAACATACATGTTTTTTATCTTTTTAATCGCTGTTTTATTCTTTCGACAAAAGGTGTTAATGAAACATTTCATTCTTATACGTCTTGTTCACTCGATGAAGCAGAAAACATCATTCAAAAAACCATTTTATCTTTAACAAGTAAACAAATAAAAAAAGACATTCAAACGTTCAAAAACACACCATAAAAAGACCTTTTTACATAAAAGGTCTTTCTTTTTTATTTTTTTGTGCACGGGAACTTTCTTTTTTTTGCAGAATTCATTATTATTAGAAGTAAGGTTTTTTGTAGGAAAGTTGGTGACGTATGGATTATATAATTAAACTAGAAAATTTCGAAGGTCCTTTAGACCTTTTACTAGAATTGATCAAAAAAAGAGAAATGGACATTTACAATCTTCAAATCTCTCAAATTACCAAAGATTATTTGACGAGTTTAGAAGAAATGAAAACAGCTAACATTGATGTAACCGCTGATTTTATTGAAATGGCAAGTCTTCTTCTTGAAATTAAAGCAAAAATGTTGATTCCAGTAGAAGTAGAAAAAGATGATCCACGAAATGGTCTTGTTAAACAACTTCTTGATTATCAAGAATATAAAGAAACAGTCGTTCAACTCAAAATACTTCGTGAATTCGAACAAAAGTTTTACAAACGACAAAAAAAAGACGTAGTAAGAAAAGAGAAAAACGGCTCTATTCAAGACATTATTCGCAGTTATAAAGATATTTTTACAAAAAAATTCAAAGTGAAAGAAAATAAACCTTTTGATAAATTACGCGAGGAATTAACCAAATTCAAATTTACCATTGAAGATCGTATGGAGCATTTAAAACAATTACTTCAAACAGATCAAGTAAATGTAGCTGATTATTTTTCTCAAGTAGAAACAAAAGAAGAAATGGTTGTTACATTTGGTGCATTACTTGAATTGGTTAAATTACAATACATAGATATTTTATTAGAAGAAGAACAGGTGTTTTTAATCAAAAAAGAAACAACCCCTGTCGAGTTGGAGGAGGAAGAAACAAATGGATAAAAAACATATCGAAGCGTTATTATTTGTTGCAAAAGAACCATTAAAAATCGAAGATATTGTAAAAATTGTAAAAGAAACAGATGAAAGTATGGATGAAACCATCGTTTTACGATGGATGTTTGAATTACAAAATGAATATGCGGAAAGAGGCATACATATCCGTCAAGTAGCGGGAGGTTTTGAAATGGTCACAGCAGATGAATGTTTTGATACCATCGAAAAACTATTACCCAAACAATACGATCGTCTATCTCGTTCTGCTTTTGAAACACTTGCTGCCATTGTTGTAAAAGGTCCTGCTATTCGTGCAACTATTAGTAAATTTCGCGGGGTAAAAAACCCTGATGATGCTATTCAAAAATTATTGGAGCGAAATTTAATTAAACACACAGAAGAAGGCTATGTGACAACGGACGTGTTTTTAAAAGAGTTTGGTATTAACGATTTAAAAGAATTAAAAGAGTTGAAAAAAGAACTAGAACTATTGGATAAAAACCCAGAATCATCAGAAGAAGTAGAAGAAGTAGAAGAAACTAAAGAAACGGAAGAAAAACAAAATGAACATCATGAGTGAGTATGTAATTCCCGTTTTATTTATCGGTGTATTTGTTTTTGGTAATTTATTTATTGTCCTCATTCACAGCATTCGTAAATACGATGAACCTTTACGTTTTCACCACGTGGTATTATCGGTTGTCGTGAGCCTCATGGTTTTAGGTGTAGGCGTATTTATTCCTTTATCTTTTTATTTGTATTAAAAAAAAGTATCGAATTATCGATACTTTTTTTTAGTTTAGTACAAGTTGTTCTGTTAAATGATTGACTAAAAACGGAAATTGCTTTTTCATCACGATGGCAGGTACTCCCTTAAAACGACCAGCGCGAAGAGTATCTTCCCCATCTTTTTCAATTCGTATAACTTCTACTTCAAATACAAATAATTGTTCGTTTACAATGAAAATGATTTCAATTTCTTTTAAGTGTTCAATGCCATTTTCATCTTTTGTAAAGAAACTAATCCCAGACTTGCTAATATCGCGCACCGTCCCTTTTAAAAAGGCATGATCAGGTGTTGCGATATGCAGTTCTATGTCTAGATTTTCTAAATCCACTCGTGGATACATACGTCTATTCATAATCAACACCTCTCTTTCTACTTTTAATAGTAGCATGAAAAAAAGAACGTGAAGAAAAAAAATAAAAATTTTTTTAAACAGGTGTTTTTTCTTTCTCTTTTAATAGTATATTATTCTTGAGTCTTTTTTTTAAAAGGAGGTTAGAAACATGAATTTACCTAACAAAATTACCGTTTCTCGCGTCTTGTTGATCCCTGTTTTTATGCTTTTTTTATTTTTCCCAAGAGATTTAGGGAATATTACGCTTTTTTCAACAGAGATGCCTTTAACGCAATTTATCGCTGCGCTTATTTTTATTTTCGCTTCATGCACTGACTGGGTAGATGGTTATGTAGCAAGAAAATATCAATTGGTCACTAATTTTGGAAAATTTTTAGATCCATTGGCAGATAAACTTCTTGTTACTGCAGCTTTAATTGGACTTGTTCAAATTGGAACAGCGCCCGCTTGGATGGTTATTGTTATTTTAAGTCGTGAGTTTGCCGTAACTGGTCTTCGTTTAATTGCAGCAGGAACAGGGGCTGTTATTGCTGCAGATAAACTTGGAAAATGGAAAACAACTTTCCAAATACTTGCCATTGCTATTTTACTATTAAACAATCTTATCCCAATCGGAGATATTTGTTTGTGGATTGCTGTTATATTAACAGTAATTTCTGGTATTGGGTATTTCACCAAAAATAAACAGGTGATTTCTTTTGAGTAAAGGTGACTTTTATATCCAAGAAGTATTTCAATTTAACCAAAAATGGTACGGAATTGTAAAAGTTGAAGGATATCCTTCTTTTGCTCGTTATGTATTGGTTACCTCTTTTTATCCAGGTGGATGTAATTGGATAAGCATAAATGATACAATGGAAAAAGCCGTTAGTTATTTTCATTCTCAAAAAAACCGATAACGCTAAGCGTTATCGGGGTAAAAAATCACGAAGTTTTTGACTTCTTGATGGGTGACGAAGTTTTCGTAGTGCTTTTGCTTCAATTTGACGAATACGTTCGCGCGTTACCCCAAACATTTTCCCTACATCTTCTAATGTTTTGGTTTCTCCGTCATCAAGACCATAACGAAGACGAAGAACCATTTCTTCTTTTTCCGTTAAAGAACTTAATACATCTGTTAAACTCTCATCTAACATTGAATCTCGGGTTGCTTGTACAGGGTTAGGCGTATTATCATCTTGAATAAAATCTTCTAAACGTGAATCCTCTTCATCTCCAATAGTCGTATCCATTGAAATAGGCTCTTGTGCGATACGGAAGATTTCCACTACTTTTTCAACAGGCAGTTCCATTGCTTCTGCCAATTCTTCATTTGTTGCTTCTCTTCCTAACTTTTGTGTCATTTGTTTATTGATTTTTTTCAAACGATTAATCGTATCGTTCATATGTACAGGTACACGAATAAGTTTGGCTTGATCCGCAATCGCACGTGTAATCGCTTGACGAATCCACCATGTTGCATATGTACTAAATTTATATCCTTTTCGGTAATCAAATTTATCAATTGCTCTCATTAAGCCGATATTTCCTTCATTAATTAAGTCAAGAAAATGTAACCCACGACCCATATATTTTTTTGCAATAGATACAACCAAACGTAAATTAGATTGTGCTAAGATTTTTTTGGCAGGCATATCACCTGATTCTATTTGTTTGGCTAAAATAACTTCCTTTTCAGCTGTTAATAGTGGATATCTTCCAATATCTTTTAAATATAATTTAACAGCATCATCTGCTTCAACTACTGTTTCTTCCCAAGCAGTTGTTTTTTCTTGATTGACAATATCCTCAATATATACTTCTTTTTCTTTCTGAAGATCATCCGAATTTTTTTCTTCTACTATTTCTATTCCTAAATCATCTACAAATAATTCATATAATGTCTCGACTTGTTCCTCTGTAAATTCTATTGTGGAAAAAAGTTGTTTAATTTCAAAAAGCGTAACCATCCCTCTTCGTTTCCCAACAAAAATTAAATCTTGTATTGAATGTCGCAATTCTTCAGGCGTTCTATCTAACACCAACTCCACCCCCTTTTATGATTAACAAGTTTTATTTATCAACAATTTCAACTTTTTTGTAGTACGGTTTTATTTGTTCAAACGATTTTGTAAAATCTTTTAAGAATAATTTGACGTAAAATTTATTATCTCTTATAATGAATTCGTTAGAAAGTTTAGAAAATACTTCAAAAATTGGATTAATATCCCTTTCCGCTTCAAAAATGAAGTAACATGACTCTTCTATTTTTCCATTGATGGAACTAAAAGAGTCGATAGCATTGGAGCGGAATAATTCTTCCACTTTTGAAAGATGAACCCATGAATTGAACCGAATTCGATTTTCCGTTCTTGTTATAACAGAAAATTGAAAATCGTTTCGTTCAAAATAAGGAAAATAAGACAAATTCATTTCACCTATACATAGCATGTATTCTTTTCCTGGTGATTTCATTTTGTCTGTAATCATAGAGTGGTTCGGAAGAATAGGAAGTAACGATTCCATTATTTGGTGTTTATTTTCCCGCGGAAAAATGTTGATTTTTTGTTTTCCAAAACAAACCTTATCTAATATAAAATCGTCAATATTCTTATTTTCTTTAAGATTTTCTAAAAAAACATTGAGATCTTTTTTTAAAACGTATATATTCATTTTTATCATCCTCCGAAAGGGACTATAACCAAATATTGGAAAAAATCAAGCGTTTCATTCTTTTTTTATCAAGTGAGGTGGTGTCGATATGAATATTGAACCAATGGATTATTATGTACAAATATCAGAGTTTTTTGAAGAAGAAAAACAAACAGAACTGCATGATATATTTGATGCTATACGTTTTAAATTAAATCGAAATTCGTATCATTTAAACAATATTGAACAGATTATCGAACAGGCAAAAGATTTAGAACGAAACGACTATTATCGTGATATTTATATTCCTATTTATTATGAGATTGAAGGTTTCTTAGTTTCGTTACGAAGCAGCGTAGATATTTTACTCCATTTGATTAATTACTGTTACAATTTACGTTTAAAACCGAATGATGTGAATCTTTACAATGTATATTCTCATCGTTCTTTGCCAAAAGGAACAAAGAATATTTTTGATCGTTACACGCGACCATACAATAATCCAACATGGAATTTCATTTATACGTTTCGAAATGAAATCGTACACGAAAAAAGTATTCATCAAGTATTACCAATTCGCATAGACTTATTTTCAGAAGGAGAGCCATTGGTATTTTTTATCCTAGAAGATACGGATCGAGAATTAAAAAGCTTTTTTCATAACTGTCTTCGTTTTCTCGATAATTTCGCTTCTCAAGTGTTTCAATCTATTGAAGTTTCATTACATAAACAAGATCGATAAGTCGATCTTGTTTTTTTATGTATAATTTTAGAAGAAAATGCATAAGATGATAATGAGGTGAAAGTATGAATAAAATCAAATCCGAACAAGCACAAAAAAAAGTCGCAGATGCAGCCATTATTTGTTCACCTGAATTTGGATACTTTATCGGCTTTGAACGAAAAAATCCCTATGAAAAATTACGGATGCAAATTCCTTTTGATTATGATATTATTTTAACGAAACATATTTTTGGAGAGTTATTGAAAATAAAAAAAGAGAATAAAGTCATGATGATTGCTTTTTTATTCGATCCTGACTTTTTACCTGACGAGGAGGAGGAGATGTAAACAAATGAATGTAAAAGCGAAAAATATGAATATTATTTTATTACATGAGCCGTTAGATGAAGTATTTAACGCAAAAATTATTAAAGGCAATCAAGAATTTTTAGGAATTGTTGGCACGCTTTCAAAAAAAGGAACGTGTCAATTTGATGTAAAGGCTATATCTCCAGGAGATCATCTCAGCGTTACTTATTATGATCTTAATACAAAAGAACCTCTGGATTTTTCTATTGAATACATTTCCATTTCATAAAAAAACCAGCATTAGTTAATTTCTAATGCTGGTTTTCTTCGATCTTCTATGAAAAAACCAAGTTCTTTTGCTGTCCAATAATCAACTTGTGCAGCTGGTTCTTCTTCTTTTGATTTTCTGTAAATAGGAAAATATTCATTTACTTTTATATAATAATAGGGATCTCGTTCAACTTTATATAATTTTTCTTTTAGCGCTTGAGCAAACAATAATTCTTGTTCAATTTCACCTGAGCGAATATCACATAATGATAAATTTTCTTTTTTCATTTTTTTATAAAGAAAATTACCTAGCGCATATTTTTTATTTGAAAATAGTGCTTTTTTTAGCGCTTCTGCTTCATCATAGTAATACATCATGCTAAGAGGTAATTCATATGTTCCGTTTTGTTTTTCCATAAATGAAAGAAAATCAACGTTACATTGTTCAGCGATTACTTCGGTGTTTTTTAAAATAGAAGCAGGAAATACTTTTCTCATTTCATCATAATTTTTAACGTAATTTTGTGTATTTCGAAGTTTGATTTTCCCTTGGGTGTGCATATGCACCAGTTGATGGTGAATACCATAATCATTTTTTTCAAGAAAGTGACAATCATTGGTCGGAACAATAAGCAGTTGACATTTTTTTGCGAGTGAAATTAAATCTTTTACCATCTGTTGTTTCGATGAAAATTGATAGCTTTGAATTTCAAGTGCAAAATTTCCATTGCATTTCTCTTGATACAATTTGGCTGCCTGTTCCGCTTTTTCATATTGTCCTTGTAATAACAAAGATGGAATTTTCCCTTTGGTACATCCGCTTAAAAAGAATATACCTTCACTGTAGGTAAACACTTCGCTTTCTTTTACTTTTCCGCTTCGTTTTCCTGAGTAAGCAAGATTGTTTAATAGAAGCAAATGTTTAAGCCCTGTTTCGTTCATTGCAAGACCTACCAAATGATGTTTATCAACATTTAATTCCATACCATAAATGGCTTTTATATTGTATTGTTTGGCAAGTTTTGCTGCTTTAAACCAGCTATAGACATTGTGATGATCAGTAATGCCAATAGCGGGCATGTTTTCTTTTTGACATTTTAAAAATAACTCATTTAATTTGCAACATCCGTCAAAAAAACTTCCTTCTGTATGTGTATGCAAATGAATCATCATAGATTGTTATCACCCCATTGTTAGTATGGGCAAAATTTAACAAATTATACATACGAAAAAAGAAACTGCTCACACAGTTTCTTTTGGTTCGAATAGTAGTGATAAAATACGATGTCCATCCGCTTTGATGATTTTAACATCGTACTGTTGAAGTGAAACACACATATCAATCTCAGGTTTTCCTTCGATAATAGATAAAATATATCCGCCGATGGTATCAACACCATCAATTTCTTCAAGCGACATATTTAATTCTTCATTCACTTCATGAACAAGTACACTTGCTTCTACAATGGTTCCGTGTTCACTTTCTGAAAATGACGCTTCTTCTTCATCAAATTCATCTTGAATATTACCAACAATCACTTCAATCATATCTTCCATCGTAACTAACCCTGATACACCACCATATTCATCTACAACAATGGCAATTTGATGTTTTTCTTCTTGCATTTGTTTTAGCGCTTTTTTAATAGGCGTTGTTTCATAAATGCGTGGAATTTGACGAATAATTAAGGAAAGATCGATTTTTTCATTTTTTTGTAAATACAAATCTTTTAAACTAATGTATCCCATCACATCATCTCGGTCTTCTCCGCAAATAGGAAAACGAGAATGCTTACTTTCTTCTATAATCGTTAAACTCTCTTCAATCGGATCATTAAGATAAATGCAATCCATATCTTTTCGATGAACCATCACTTCTCGTACATACCGATCATTAAATTCAAATACTTTATTTAACATTTTTTGTTCATCTGGATCTAAATCTAAACTATTAGAGACAATTAGTTTAATTTCTTCCTCGCTGTGCGTTTCGTCATGAGAAGATGTCATTTTCATTCCCATCATTTTTAGAATTCCATCGGTGGATCCTTTAATAATTCGAATAAATGGATACGTGATACGGCTAAACCAAATCAATGGAAATGCAATCCAAAGACTTACACTTTCCGCTTTTTCAATGGAAAAGATTTTCGGTACTTGTTCCCCTACGGTTAAATGGAAATAGGTAATAAGTGAAAATCCGATTACAAATGAAATAATATGAATGGCATTTTCAGAAGCAATTACATCATGTAAAACTATTTTTAATAATGATGCAACAGCAGGTTCTCCTATCCACCCTAGTGCAAGTGAAACCAGTGTAATACCTAATTGTGCCGCCGCTAGATGGGCATCTAAGTTTTGTAAAATTTTGTGGACGTATTTTGCGCGTTTATTTCCTTCTTGCATTAGTTGTTCAATACGTGTTGCTCTTATTTTTACCAGTGCAAATTCCGCTGCAACGAAAAATGCGTTTAAAAAAACAAGCAGTACAACAACTAGCAGAAGAAGCAAAATACTTCGTGGATCTTCTGACAATTGAAACTCCCCCTCCTTCATTTCTTTTTATTTATAAACATAAATACCTTTTTGTCTAGTCAAAAAAGCCTTTTATCTGTTTTTTCTGGTAAAATAAATAAAAAAGATTCCTTAGGAACCTTTGAGAAGGGAAGAATAACATGGAACAATTACTGAATGTACAAGGAAAAATAATAACAACGTTTGAGGTTTCTCCTGAAAAAGTTTTTATTGAGACACAGTGCGGAGAAACATTTACCGTTTTAGCAAAAGAACTTGAAGGATGGATTGAATTTTCTTTAGATCAAGCTCAACGTACTATATTAGAATTAAAAGAAAAAATAATAACAAAAGTAACCATTCGTTCTGAATATGTCCTGTTTTATACTACTCAAACTCGTTATTTCGTTTTTTTCATACACGGCATACAAAAAGTAGTAAACATTCATAAAAGTCAAAATGGATCGGAGCTTTTACTAGAAGTATTGACCACAACAAACGAAGAAGAAACGCTTCATTATGTCAAACATCAAAACAAATGGGCACTAGCGGAATTTCATCAAGAAACAAATGTAAGAAATCTCGAGATTGTTCGAAAATATGATATTGTCAATCATCCAAGTATTCGAATTAAAACATTAGTATAAAAGGAGAGAACCAGATGAAACAATTATATGAATTAATTCGAAAAGATATTGTTGACTTTCATTTATCTACCGATGACATTTCTTTTCAAACAGAGTGCGGCAAAAAAATTAGTATCCATTCGACAGAAATAAAAGGATGGTCTTCTTTTTCTTTTAGCAACGGATTATCACGAACGCTAGGTAAAAAATCTATTTTTGATATTTCTATTTATCCAGAAAAAATTATTTTCTACTTTGCAAACGGATCTCGAGAATATATCTACACAAATACTCTTTCTACATTTTCAGATATTAAAAAAAGCAAGAATGGAATGGAATTATTACTAACAATGGAAACTGTTCGAGGGCATGAAATTGTTCTTCATTATTTTAAAACACCTAGTGGTTGGAGCATCGCGGAATTTAATCAACAAACAGATTCAACCTATCTTGAAATTGCCAAGAAATACAACATCATCAACGATCCAAACATTCGGATTAAAACATTGGTGTAAAAGGAGAGCGGAAAATGGAACGATTATCTACATTAATTGGAAAGAAAATTATGAACCATCAGTTATCAACTGATGAACTATTTTTTCAAACAGCCTGTGGTGAAACAATAAGGATTCTTTCAAAAGAATTAGGGAAATGGATAGAGTTTAAACCTAATCATAAATTACCCTCTCTGTTGGAAAAACAAACATTTTCTAATATTGTATGTTATAAGGATCAAATCGTTTTTTATTTTGAAGAAGAATCTAGTTTTATTCTTACAGAAGGAATAAAATATGTCACAGGCATTCATAAAAGCGACGATGGTCTAGAAATGCTTCTTAAAATAGAAACTGATTTAGGTAAAAAAGAAACTATTCATTATTTCAAGCACGAAAATACATGGAAAATAGCATATTTTAGACAAACAGTTGAGGATTTTTATCTTAAATTTGCAAAAAAGTACGATATTATTAATCATCCAAGTGTTCGAATTAAAACATTATTATAAAATAAAAAAGACCTTGTTAATTCAAGGTCTTTTTCAAATAAGAAAAAAGGTCGCATACGCGACCCTTTTTACGCTCTTCTTTTTTTGGCTTCTTCTGCAATCATTTTTTTCAGTTCCGCATCTTTTACCGAATTGGAATCCTTAATTTTTTCATACATTTGTTTTAATTGAGCATCTGTCATTTGTGCAATTTTTGTTTGATATTGCTCTTTTGTTGAAATAGTTGATGTTTTAGTTGGTGCTGAAGCTGCAGAATTTCCAGAAAAAGCAGGCATAATCGTGTACAATGGTTTTCCATTTACCATCGCTTTTGTTTCTTCATCACGAATGTAATCATACACTTCGTGTGCCATTTGCAAACCATCTTGATATGCAATGTATGTTTGAACTGATTTTTCAGGCTTACCCGCCATTTGAATACTTCCATTTTCACCTAACCGTCCAGGACCTTCACTGATAGTAAAGATAAATTGTTTTTTAGGCGACATTTTAATATTCAAAATACGAGCGCGCGGTGTTGGTTTTGTTGAACCACCGTAATCAGTAAAACCATTTGGACCAAATACATTTTCAAACTGATGATTAATCATACTGTGCAATAACATTTTTGTTTTTGCTTTACTTACCCAAGCTTTTTCATATTTTCCCGATTGTACTTCTGTTACACTAAAAATGATACTTCCTTTGTACACATCTTCATTTTTTGAATTTTTCTTTCGGTAATCAAGACTTGCAGTTACGTCCATAATTGAACGTTGAGTGGCAGTTTTAGCTATTTTGATATTTAATTTTTCTTCCATGATTTTTCCCTCCACTTAAATTAAAGAAGATATAATACAATTCGCTCGTTTTTTGATTTATCCTTCTTTTTTTAAAAAATTTTTTTAAGAAAAAAATGTACGACTTTTTTGAATAGATGAAGAAAGAAACCGCTTTATTTGTCTAAATGTAACGATGGAGGGGATGAAAGTGGAAAAAATCTTTTATAGTATTCCTGTTTTATGTTTTTATGCCGTAGTAGGTGTGCTTGTTTACTTTTATTTAAAAGATAAATTTCAAAAACAACATTCAATTTTAAAAACACACCCGCTCATTGGACGAATGAGGTACATCTTTGAAATGATTGGTCCTGAATTTCGTCAATATTGGTTTTTAAATGACAAAGAAGGACGCCCTGTTGATCGTGATACACAAGAAACGATTGCAAAAGCAGGGAAATACGGTTCAACTGTTATTGGTTTTGGATCAAAAAAAGATTTTACGCGCAGTGATTTTTATTTAGCCAATTCCATGTTTCCAAAAAACGTAAATGAACTAAAAGTTTATAATGATAAACTTGTACAAACCTATCTCTATCAAATTATAAGTGAAGGACTGGTTAGCCGAAAAGAAAAACGAAACCTTCAAACGTTAAAACCATGGCATTTACATCAAGATGATGTGATTGTGATCGGAGAAAACTGCGAAAGACCGTTTCATGTAAACGGATTAATCGGTGTGTCTGCTATGAGTTACGGTGCTTTATCTAAATCAGCCGTAAAAGCATTAGCACAAGGAGTGGCGATTAGTGGAGGAAGTTTTATGAACACAGGAGAAGGCGGGATTAGTCCTTATCATTTATCAAAAATTTACGAAATAGGCGAACGCGAATGCGAAGATCCTACGTATAAAAAAATGTATGACTATATTAAATCACAAGGAATCATTTCAAACTTTGAAGTGTATGAACATGAAGAAACCAAACAATATCCAAAAGAAAAATTGGACGAATATCTAGAAAAAATGGTGGAAGAAGGTTACCTCATTAAAAAAGAAACGCCGCTTATTTTCCAAGTAGGTTCAGGATTATTTGGTGCACGTCGTGACGGAAAATATGATGAAGAAGTATTTAAAGAAAATGCATTAAAACCTGAAGTAAAAGCCATTGAAATAAAACTAGCACAAGGTGCAAAAGTACGAGGCGGGAAACTACCAAAAGAAAAAATAACGCCTGAAATTGCCGCGATTCGTGGTGTTGAAATGGGAAAAGACGTCGAAAGTCCTAACCGTTTTCCTTTATTTGAAAACATGGATGAATTGTTTACCCTTATCATGAGATGGAAAGAAATTACGGGTAAACCCGTGGGTATTAAAGTCGTTGCAGGAAGCGAAGATAGTTTTGAAGAACTTGCTCAGCGCATGCATGAACGAGGCGAAGGACCTGATTTTATCACCATAGACGGCGGAGAAGGCGGAACAGGAGCTACATATCAAGAAATGGCAGACTCTCTAGGTCTTCCGATCTATTCAGGACTTCAAATACTCGATCAAACATTGAAAAAATACGGTGTACGTAATCGCGTAAAAATTATTGCATCAGGAATGCTTGCTACAGCAGATAAAATGGCGATTGCTTTATGTTTAGGTGCGGATTTAATTTATGTAGCAAGAGCAGCAATGCACAGTATTGGTTGCATATCGGCACATTCTTGCCAAAAAAATACATGTCCTGTAGGTATAACGACCCATAATCCTCATCTTGAACAAGGACTAGTTGTTGAAGAAAAGCGTTTCCGTACAGCCAATTATTTAATTACTATGCGCCAAGGGTTATTTATGCTCGGAGCAAGTTGCGGAATTGATTCTCCAACAAAATTTACACGAGAACATGTTACGTATCGTGATAAAAATTCAAAAACTGAACGTATGGACAAAGTTCATCATTAAGAAAAAGACGCTATGCGTCTTTTTATATTGGTATAGTATTACATTTCCAAATTTGCTATAATATTAAAAGGAAAAAGACATACTATTACAACAGTGAGGTAAATTTATGACAAAAGAAATATGGAAATCAATCAAAAATTATGAAGGTTTATACGAAGTAAGTAACTAAGGAAATGTTAGACGTTTAGCTGGTGAAGTTCCTAGGAAAAGTGGAGGGATTCATAAAGTAAAAGAAAGAATTATGACCCCTACAATAAACGCTAGTGGTTATTTAATAGTTTCCTTAACAAAAAATAATAAAAGGAAACGAATTTTAATTCACCGTTTAGTTGCAGAAGCATTTATTTTAAACCCAGATCCATTCAACAAAACTTTTGTTAATCTTGACATCCTCCCCCACTTCAAACAAGGTAAGTAAGAAAGGTTACCGTTACCTCCATCCAGTCCGCCCGCAAGAAAAACAAATGGTTTACTTTTAAACGGTAGAATATCATCGGTTAGGTGTACAGCACTGCCAGGTGCCTTGCATAAGGTATCGAGCCCTATGCAGTAGCTTACGCTACAATCTTTTCTGGTCTTGTAGAGATAACAAAGCTAGCATTAATATCTGCATTTTCTTTGTACCCACAAGAGCATGTGTATTGATCTTTACGTCTGTTTGATTTTACTTGTTGTTTACATCCAAAACATTCTTGGCTTGTTTTATACGGATCAACATATTCAACTTTTAAACCATGAAGTGTTGCTTTATACTCAATTTTAAGTCCTAAATCGTAAAAAGCCCATGAATGGATATTACGATCAGTTCGCTTCCAGTATTTTTTCATCTTACGAATACCTGTAAGGTCTTCAAGTTTAATGGTTGTAGCGCCAATTTGCTCGGCAAATTGAACAATTTTTTTACTAATGACATGATTGTAATAGTCGATAATGCGTTGTTCTTTATTTTCTAGCCTTTTAATCGCTTTTGTATTTTTTGCTTTTTGCATACTTCTGCGTAATTTATGATATTTACGACGAATATGACCTAAATGTTTGCCACTAAAAGTGAGGTATTGTTTTGTACTCCCGCATCCTGCAACTGCAACAAGACGTAATCCTCGATCTACTCCTACCACTTTTTGACCTTGTTGCTCTTGAATTTCCAGTGTAATAGAAAATGCAAAAAACCATTTTCCTCTTTTTTGATAGAGCTGCCCATTACCTTTTTTAATAGAAGTAATGTTTTGATAAGAAAAATTGTAGGTTTTATTACTTGTATCCATTTTACCTGTTAACAAATATCCAACCCAAAAAGAGCTGTACGCATTGGTTAACACAGGGACATACTTATCTTTAGTTAATTTTCCTTTTTCTTTTGTAGGGAAGCCCAACTTTAAAAAGTTGCCATCGTAACGAAGATGCCAATTTTGATTATTAAACAAAATCGTTTGTTTCTTTTTGAAACTTGGGAATGATTTTGTTTTTTGATTCTTTTTCCAATCTTGATAACGAGAAAGCGCTAATTTTCTTACTTCTTGTTGAAGCGTAGTTGGAAGCTCGGAACATTGCTTTAATTGATGATCAATGTCTGTAATTTTTTGTTTTGGATTTGCTTTTTTAAGTTCTAACACATGATTAGCAAGGGTTGAAAATTCTTCTTGCATAGAAAGATACATTTCTTCTTTTATTTTCGTTGGTTTAAACAAAGGTAATTTGATCATAATCGTTACATTGGACATTTTCTTACCTCCTTTTCTATGTATTTATATGTTTATTTTACCAATTTCATACTTCAATTTTCAATAGTTTCTCTTTATTTTTTTCAAATTTTTTCAATTGAATAATTTAAATTGGGGTTTTCTTGTTTAAATAACACAAAAACAGCATCTTATAAGATGCTGTTTTTGTGTTATTTATAGTAGTTTTTTTTAGTTTTTAAATATTTCAGGAATCGATTGCTTCATTACTTTCTCTATGAAGACTTTAAATCAAAAATAACAAAAGAATAGACCTCACTGAGGTCTTTTTTAAATAGATGAAGGAATATTTTATATTTTTAGAAAATATAAACAAATCATCATACAACAAGAAAGGAAGTACAACATGAAAGAATATGTAACAGAGCGAATGTATAAAGCATCTACAGGAATAGCAAATGCAATTTTGGTTACGCTCGGAATTGGATTATTGTTTGAAACATTTGGTAAGTTTTTGGATTGGCACGTATTAGTTATCATCGGTTCTACAGCTAAAATATTATTAGCACCCGCTATTGGGGCAGGTATTGCCTATCAATTAGGAGGAAACAGTTTAGTTATTTTTAGTGCGATGGTTTGTAGTACAGTAGGAGGAAATGCTGTTCATCTAACCGATGATGGACTTTTTGCAATCGCAACAGGACAACCTCTTAGTGCGGTGCTTGCTTCTGTTCTTGCTACCTATGTAGGAAAACGTTTAACAGGTAAAACAAAATTAGATATTATGGCAATTCCATTTGCTTCTATCTTAGTTGGAGGACTTGCAGGGTACGGTTTAGCATTAGTTACGACTCCGTTTATTCAATGGTTAAGTGGACAAATCGCTCATTCTGTTGAAGGATCTCCAGTTATTGGTTCGATTGTTATTTCCCTTGTTTGGAGTATTTTCTTAATGTCTCCAGCATCTTCTGCAGCTATTGCTATTGCGCTTCAAATTGATCCTGTTTCAAGTGCAGCCGCGCTTATTGGATGTACCGTTCAATTTGTCGGATTTACAGCAATGTCATTAAGACAAAATGACTTAGGTGGATTTTTAGCACAGCTTTTTGTTACGCCAAAAGTTCAATTTCCTAACTTAATTAAAAATCCAATTTTAGTGGTACCACCATTTGTTTCAGCGATCGTGTGTGCACCTATTGCAACCGTTATTTTTCATTTTCACGTTTCATATGAATTAGCGGGACTAGGATTAAATTCCTTAATTGCACCACTTAATATTCTTTCAACACAAGGCATTAGTGTATTCCTTGTTTATATTGTAGTCGGCATGGTTCTTCCAGGGATTATGACGCTAGGTATTTACTTCTTATTAAAAAAATTCGGACTTGTAAAAGAAAACAGTTTGAAAATCGAGGTTCAATAAATAAAAAAGACTCGCGATATTCGCGGGTCTTTTCGTTTTACTTATTTTCCTGATTTTTTAACATATCTAAAATATTTTTGTAAGCTAATTCCAACATTTCATTAGTAATTGGACTAACAAGTTCTGCTACGATAATAATTTTTTCTCCTCGCATGTTTATCCATTCCTTTCTTCCTTAGATTGAATTTAAATATAAATCTTATTTTCTATTTGTCAACTTATTTATAGGAACCTAAACGATTACTAAATTCGTTAACATGTTTCATAATGCCGTCTTTTTGTACTTCTTTTACAATTTTATTGCATGTAACATCTGGACGTTCTCCATAAATGAATTTTATCATTTTTTCTGTATTTTGCAGCGAAATCATATTAAGCGAAATGACTATTTCTTCATTCTTTTTGCTTTTAATTATGAGATGCGGTCCATATACATCGATGTATCTAGAAGCAATTCGTAAATGCTTTGTCGTCATTGAATCGATCTCTTTTAGCGCTACTTTTTGTTTAAAAAACAACATGTTTTTTACAACTAATGTTGATTCATCAATCACAATACTTGTATGACGCGAATAGGAACCGTAAACAAATAGAAAAATAGTCACAAACAAAAATAATGACAATAATAAAAGTGAACCGTTTTTCTCTTTAATCGAATATACCAAAAGAGCTGCCGCGCATAGCGTGAAAAGCAAAAGAAAACTATACAAAACGGTATTGGTATAATTTCGAATACGTAGTTTTTTCAAAAAAACACACCTCCAAACATCTTTGTTTATACTTGGAAAAATGTAAAAAACAAAGCAATTGGGACGAGATTTTTTTTCACTTTTCGTATATACTAGTAATTATCAGAAAAAAAGGAGATGAAGAATATGTATGAATCTTTTCAAACGGAAAAATTACAGTTACTATCCATGAAAAAACCTGATCCATTTTCATATGAAGTAATTCTTTTAATAAAAAAAGGCTCTTATTCTAAACAACATATTACGGTTAACTATACGACAAAAAAACAGCAGGAAAATAGCTATTGGCAACTCAATTTAAGACATCATGTATCTAACTTTTATTATTCTCTATTTCGCGATGAACTTTATCAGTTGTTAAATCAAATTGAAGAAGAGATTATTTTAAAAAAAGAATATTCTACACCTTTTCCTGTCATTTCGGATTTTAAATTAGCAAATCCCCCTTTCGATACTAAAGAATGGAACCTTGTAGCATTTCGTATAGAAGGATCAAAACGTTTATTTCGAGCAAACCTTAGTGTATCTTATAATAGATGGAGTATGGATTCATTACAGGTATATGTAAAAGAAAGCAATGAATGGAGAAATATTGTTTCATTTCCTTCTCTTTTATTTTATGATGGCATTTTAGATCAAATAAGTAATATAATTTCTCATTTTCCTTCGCTAAGGATTCGTTTATTAGGAACAAATCCAACAAAAAGTTTTTCAGGAGAATTATATGAAGAAATAAAACAAAAAAGGATGGAACAACATGAATTGTCTAGATGAGTATGAACAAAAAATGATAGAGGTAATGAATGATATTCGTCTTTGTGATACGGACTTTGTCCGAATTGTTTCCTTTCATAAAATAAAAGATGTATCAAAACGAGTGGATTTTTTGTTAAACCATCCGCTCTATTATGAGTGTTCATTCACATTATCTTCAGCAGGTACATTGTCGAGTTTTTCTATTTACAACGACGAAAACCTCGTTTTGGGGAAATCTTTTGATCAAAATGATTGTTCTTATCCTCTTTTTTCTTCTCTTTGGGAAAAATATAAAAATCATCACAATTTACGTTTGCGTTTGTTAGTGTAAAAGCAAAAGGAGATGGGGAAATATGCGTTTATCTGCTCAAGAATTTTATGATCAATTAACTTCTATAAAAGTAGAAGAAATGACTTTTGAAAACATTGTTTTTTTTGAAGACGGAGAATGCTTCGCTCGTATTGATTTTATTTTAAACGCATTAGAAGAATACTCATTCTTTTTAGATATGAACAGGAAATTATATTGCGTTGATTATTATTATGATAATAGTATTCATTCTGTTGTTCGTGTTTATGATGATGAACAATTGTTTTTACAATTTAATCCCATTTGGCAAGAATATCAAAAACATCATCACTTACGACTTCGATTGTTATTTAAAAGAGGGGATAATTAAATTGGAATTTGATTATGAAAGCATTCGTTATATTAGTTCTGAAACGGAAATTTCGGGCGATTTTCTTACGTTAACACAAACGTATCTTCTTGATAATTTCCCTACACCACATATTGAATATAAAGAAATAACCGTTTTTTCAAAAGAAAACAAAACAATTAAAACAACACAAACATTCCAATCTAGTTACCCAAAAGAAATGATTACGCTAGGAAAAAATACGGTAGAAAGAATTAAAAAAGAATCGTGCGTAAAAGAATACAAAATGTGGGCACGAAAATTGCTTTTTTCGTTTTATCACTCTACAAAGGTTATCAACAAAATGGAACTTACCTATCGATTTGGTTATATTTACATTTCTACAAACGTATTTATGGATGATTTTGATGGTAGAATACATTCTGAGTATTGCAATGATGATTTTATTTCGTTTTCTCTTTCGCAAAAAGAAGATGTTCCTGCTATGGAAAGACAGTATATTAAACTAATTGATAATAAATCTTTTTTAAGTCCATCGATCCAAAAAACGAAAGAAAATATTTTATCTTACCCCAGCTTTCGATTGAAAAAATTATTTTTAAAACACCCTTAAACTACACAAAAAAAGATGCCTTAAGGCATCTTTTTTCAACAACTATGAATAATGACGTATCTATTTTTTTTCCAATTGTTTAAAACAGATTTTAAATAAATATCAAACTCGGGATTTGCATGCAAGAGTTGATCAAATAATTGATATTCTTCATTGATTTTTAAACATTCTGCTGGTGAAATAAGCATTTCTTTTAATGCTTTTTTCTCTTTTGCATCCACAAAATAATCCAATTCCTGTGTATAAGGTACAATATGTCTAAAAACATCTTCCAGTCCTAATGTTTTAGCAGTTTCAATTACATCGAAATAATCTCCAAATGTATAAAATTCATCCAACTCTTCTTCGCTTCTGACAAATTCAAAACTATTATCACTTTCTTTCACAAACGAAAATGTTTGAAAGTACGTCATTTCAATTGCCATTTTTGTCATCCCCAATCTATTTTTTTAAATGATACCACAAAAAATCAATTTATTTTCATTTTTTTGGGAACATGGTATAGTAAAGGAACAGAGGTGATGATATGAATAAAAAAACATTTCAGTTGGTGTCTGATTACTCTCCTCAAGGAGATCAACCAACAGCGATTATGGCATTGACAAATGGATTACAAAAGGGACTTAAAAATCAAATTTTACTTGGAGCCACAGGTACAGGTAAAACATTTACAATGGCAAATATTATTGAAAAAATAAACAAACCTACTTTAATTATTGCTCATAATAAAACATTAGCCGCACAACTTTATTCAGAATTTAAAGCGTTTTTTCCTCACAACGCAGTTGAGTATTTTGTTAGTTATTATGATTATTACCAACCAGAAGCGTATATTGCACATACGGATACGTTTATTGAAAAAGATGCATCCATCAACGATGAAATTGATAAACTTCGCCACTCAGCAACAAGTGCCTTACTTGAACGTGAAGACGTTATTGTTATTGCCAGCGTTTCTTGTATATATGGTTTGGGTAACCCTGAAGAATATAAAAAACACGTTTTATCTCTTCGAAGTGATACCGAAATGAGTCGGGATGATTTACTTCGTCGTTTAGTTGATATGCAATATGAACGAAATGATATTGATTTTTCAAGGGGTAAATTTCGTGTACGAGGCGATGTTGTTGAAGTTGTTCCTGTTTCTAGAACAGAACAAGCGATTCGCATTGAGTTTTTTGGAGATGAAATTGAACGTATTAGTGAAATTGATTTAGTAACAGGAAATCGAATTGGCGAGAGACAACACGTTGCGATTTTCCCAGCTTCTCACTTTGTTACATCAGCTGATGTATTAGAAAGAGCAATCAAAGATATTGAAAAAGAGCTTACGCTTCGAGTTAATGAACTAACCAAACAAGGAAACTTGCTAGAAGCACAGCGTATTGAGCAACGTACCAATTATGATATCGAAATGATGCGAGAAATGGGTTTTTGTTCAGGTATTGAAAACTATTCAAGAGTTTTAGAAGGTCGTAAACCTGGAACACCTCCTAAAACATTACTTGATTATTTCCCAGAAGATTATGTATTATTTATTGATGAATCACATGTAACGGTCCCTCAAACAGGTGCGATGTACGGCGGAGATAAAACGAGAAAACAAAATTTAATTGAACATGGATTTCGTCTTCCTTCTGCTGCTGATAATCGACCGTTAACGTTTGATGAATTTAAAGAACGAATGGGGCAAACCGTTTATGTTTCTGCGACGCCAGGAAACTATGAACTAGAACACACTGAAAAAACAGCTGAACAAATTATTCGACCAACAGGACTTCTTGATCCAAATATCGAAATTAAACCAATTAAAGGTCAAATTGATGATTTATTAGATGAAATTCAAGAATGCGTCAAACAAAAAAGTCGTGTGCTTGTGACTACATTGACAAAAAAAATGTCAGAAGACTTAACGACGTATTTAAAAGATAAAGGAATTAAAGTGAAATATCTTCATTCGGATATTCAAACACTTGAACGTGTAGCCATTATTAAAGAATTACGTCAAGGAACTTTTGATGTATTAGTGGGTATCAATTTACTTCGAGAAGGACTTGATATTCCAGAAGTATCTCTTGTTGCTATATTAGATGCGGATAAAGAAGGATTTTTACGTTCTGAGCGAAGTCTTATTCAAACAATTGGTCGAGCAGCTCGAAATGAAAACGGGCGAGTAATTATGTATGCCGATAAAATCACACGTTCCATGGATATTGCCATTAACGAAACAAAACGTCGTAGAAGTATTCAAGAAACGCATAATAAACAACACGGCATTACACCTACAACCATTAAAAAAGCAATTCAAAATATTATTCAAGCAACGACAATAACAGAAACCGAAGAAAAAGCATTATCACTTAAAACAGATGTGAAAAAACTTAAAAAAGCAGAAAAGAAAAAGTTGCTTGAAAAACTAGAAAAAGAAATGAAAGAAGCAGCAAAGCAGCTAGATTTCGAACGTGCTGCTGAACTTCGTGATATGATTATTGAATTGTCAAAATAAAAAAGCATACCTAGGTATGCTTTTTTATTTTTAATTTTCTGACAAAATTAGTCGAATTGTTTTATACTAATAGTGTATTTAATCTTTTATTAGGGGGAAACCAAAATGAAAAAAGTAGTTGTATTAGGTGGAGGATACGGAGGATATAAGATTATTTCAAAATTAGTAGAAAAAAATATACCCGAAGATGTACAAATTTTATTAATTGATCGAACACCTTTTCATACAATGAAAACAGAATTTTATGCACTGGCAGCAGGAACAGTTTCAGATAAAGAAGTACGTATGGAATTTCCTGAACACAAACAAATTACATTTGTCTGTGATGTTGTAACCCGTATTAATTTAGAAGAAAAAACAGTCTTACTTGGACATAGCGGCAAGCTTACTTATGATTATTTAGTTATTGGACTTGGCTGCGAAGACAAATATTATGATATAAAAGGAGCAAGAGAATTCGCTTATAGTGTTCAAAGTATTGAGAACAGTCGAAAAACATTTGAAGCTGTTCAAAATGCACGTCCTTATGGACAAATTACGATTGTCGGTGCAGGACTAACAGGCGTTGAACTTGCTAGCGAAATTCGTGAAAGTAGAAAAGACTTAAAAATTCGATTACTTGATAAAGGAAGTACTATTTTACCAGCTCTACCTAAAAAATTACAAGAACATGTTGCAGAGTGGTTAGTAGAACACGATATCGAAATCATTCATAACTCTCATGTTGAATATATTGAAAATGGTGCCGTTAGTAACACTGGTATGTGTTTATTAACCGATGTAACGATTTGGGCAGGAGGTATTAAACCTAACAGCGTTATCGAACCACTTGAAGTAAAAAAAGATCGATATGGACGCATTGTGCTCAATGAATTTCATCAAATTCCTAACTTTGAAAACGCGTTTGTTGTAGGAGATTGCGCAAGTCTTCCTCACGCACCTAGCGCGCAACTTGCTAAAGCACAAGGAAAACAAATTGTTGAAGTACTTGCAGACCTTGTAAACGATCGAGACCCTAAACCATTACCTGAAATGAAAATTAAAGGTTCTCTTGGTTCACTTGGAAAACACGAAGGATTTGGAACGGCATTCGGTCTTTCTTTATCAGGTTCTTTAGCCCGTTTAATGAAATCAGGCGTCCTTTGGATGCATAAATTTAATAAATAAACGCCATTATTTATCTCTTTGCTTTGTATGTCTAGCATACAAAGCTTTTTTTTGATAAAATAAAAACTGAGGTGATGAGATGTCTTTTCAAACTGAAAATACAAAGTATATTATTTGTCCAAAATGTCGTCAACCTGTCGATGACACATATGATTTATTTGAAAAAGATGAAAGTGAAATAGAAATTAGTTGTTTATATTGCAGCACTCGAATAAAAGCCTTTAGGGAAACTGTCACCACCTATATTTATTCGAGCGAAATAGCTAAAGAGAATTAGTTTTAATGAAAAGTAAAAAAGATATGTGGCAACAATGCCCTAATTGTAATTATGAAAAATGTACAACCAAAGTTGTAGCTGAAAACGGAAGATATCCGTCAGGCGTTATTTTAAGATGCAAACAATGTAAATCAATTTTTGTATTAAATGAAAATCATGATTGGATATTTTTCAAAAAATGGTATTAAAAAACAAAAAAAACAGAGATTGCTCTCTGTTTTTTTAAAATCCACCTTCATTCCCGTACTGACGTACATTATTGCTAAGTGAATGTTGTTTTTCAAGCTCTATTCCATCTCTTCCTGTTGCGAGCGCAACATAATTTCGAACAGATTGAACATGTTGATCAAAGTTGCCTTGTCGATGTTCTTGTCCTGATTCTTTCGTAAATTGTTTACGATAATCATGAAGAGATTCTTTTGTTAATGCACCTGTTTTTTCATCTAGTTTAGCACGTTCAAAATAGTAATTTTCACGTTTATATTGACCTGTTCCAATTGGTTCAAAATCATCAAGCTCTTCATGCAAGTCTCTTGTATCATCTTCTACAATTTCAACCGCTTGTTCCACTTTCTTTTCATCTCCAAAAGCAAGTGCTTGCTCGGCAAAATGTTCAGTTCTTGAACTATCTAAACGGAAATCA
>Ga0207655_1000130_pt1 | contig 148370 bp, 133 predicted proteins | sample KBSM44metaG_FD_184398 | JGI IMG/M metagenome (GOLD analysis project Ga0207655, IMG submission 184398) | Miscanthus rhizosphere microbial communities from Kellogg Biological Station, Michigan, USA - KBS M4-4 metaG (SPAdes) (version 2) | ecosystem: Host-associated > Plants > Roots > Rhizosphere...
GCGAAACACCTGGCTTCAGGCGCGTTCCTGAGGGCAGTAAAGAATCGGTGGAGCGGTAGTTCAGTTGGTTAGAATACCTGCCTGTCACGCAGGGGGTCGCGGGTTCGAGCCCCGTCCGTTCCGCCACCCTATTTAGGGGCGTAGTTCAATTGGTAGAGCACCGGTCTCCAAAACCGGGTGTTGGGGGTTCGAGTCCCTCCGCCCCTGCCAGAAAACAATCCTTTGCTTCGGCAAAGGATTTTTTTTGCCTGAAATTCAGGCTCCCTCTGCATCCATGCAAAAAATAAAGAGTCTGCGCCTGCTTTAATCGCTTCAGACCCTTCTCTGTCTTTTATCTCAATGCGCCAGAACCGGAAATTTAAGCAGCTGACGAATATGCGTTTGCTGATCGCTGTTCTGCAGCCAGACGGCATACAGCGGGCGCACCGCTACCGGTGTGTCAGGGATCAGTACAATATCGTCATATATTGCCTGCCAGGAATCGGGTAAAAAAGCACAGGCCCCGGTCGTATGTAACAGTTCTCGTGTGAGATGTGCTGATGTTGTTGTTAATACCGGAACGTCATCGCTGGACAAATAGCTTTCATGCTGATGAAAATCTGCCCCCCATTCCAGTTTGATATAATCATATTTCTCGCGCTTTTCTGTTTTACGCGCCCGGAACAGAGCAAGCGATATATGACCAATTTGCTGGCTGGTCAGCTCATCCATTTTTGGTGCTTCTGTCGTGATTAACAGATCAAGCTGCCGCTCGTGCAGCTGTTTAACCAGCAAATGACGCTGGGCAATACGGGCTTCCATATGCAGGCTCTCACGGTTCTCATAGAGCGTCTGGAGCCATGGCGTAAGATAAGCCTCCCACAGGGAAGCACTGGCCCCGATAGAGAGCTCATGGTGCTGCTGCGTATGCGAAACCTCTTTTTTTGCCATCAGCCAGGTACTCATCAGGCTTTCCGCATAAGGTAATAGTCGTTCACCTGCTGAAGTCAGGCGGATATTATTACGATGGCGGGTAAAAAGATTCACGCCCAGCTGGTTTTCCAATTGACGGATGCGAAAACTGACAGCAGATTGCGTAAGGTACAGCGCCTCCGCAGCGCGTCCAAAATGACGCGTTCTGCTCACCTCCAGAAAAGTTTTCAGTAATTCCGTATCCACACTATTCTCCCAAAATTTGTTTGTCGTACTGATTTAAATGTTTTGTTTTACACTCTGTCAAGCCTATCTAATACTCCGCGCCATAAATAGCACGGCCATATGAGAATCAGGAGCGTGTAAAATGGCGGAAAGCTTCGCAACAACAAATCGTTTCTTCGATAACAAACATTATCCACGTGGATTTTCACGTCATGGTGATTTCACCATTAAAGAGGCCCAGCTTCTGGAACGCCATGGATATGCCTTTAATGAGCTTGATCTGGCAAAACGCGAACCCGTAACAGAGGAAGAGCGCTCATTCCTTGAAGTGTGCCGCGGACAACGTGAGCCGCTGACCGAAGCAGAGCGCGTCTGGTCTAAGTATACCGCCCGCATCAAGCGTCCCAAACGCTTTCACACCCTCTCAGGTGGCAAGCCGCAGATGGATACGGTTGAAGATTTCAGCGACAGTGATGACTGATAAAACGGGGCTCTGAATGGCCCCGTTTTTATTCCAGCGTTTTATGCAGATAAATCATCAGACGATCGATGCTGCGATAGCTTACCGCTTCCTGCAGATGCGACCGTAATATCTGGGTTTCTCCGGCAAGATCGGTGATGGTTCTGGCCACTTTCAGGATGCGCTGCCACGCACGTACCGACAATCCCAGCGTATTCAGTATTTCTTCCAGCCACTCTGCATCAGCCTGGTTCAACACACAGTCTCGCGTAATCTCGGCATTAGTAAGATGGGCATTAATCTTGCCGGCGCGGGCCTGCTGACGTGCTCTGGCCGCCAGTACCCGTTCCCTGACCTGTGCAGTGCTCTCACCGGTAACAGTCTGCTGACTCAGCGTTCCGCCCGGCAGCAGCGGGATCTCAAGCGACAAATCAAAGCGATCCAGAAAAGGCCCTGACAACCGGCTGAGATAACGCAGTACCTGCTGTGGTGAACAGCGGTTGTGATTGCCCTGATAATGCCCGGTGGGGCTGGGGTTCATTGCGCCAATCAGCTGGAAGCGGGCAGGATAGGTTACTTTAGCCCGCGTACGGGAGAGGGCAATTTCACCTGACTCGATAGGTTCGCGCAGCGCATCAAGAACACGACGATCAAATTCCGGTAACTCATCCAGAAACAGTACGCCATTGTGCGCCAGGGAGATTTCACCCGGACGGGGTATTGAGCCTCCGCCAACCAGCGCGTAGAGAGAGGCGCTGTGATGAGGCGCCCTGAAAGGGCGCTTACGCCACTGAGCGCGCTGCCCGCCCGTAGTGACCAGGCTGGCAATGGCCGCACACTCCAGCGCTTCACTGTCGTCCAGCGGTGGCATAATGCCCGGCAGACGCGTCGCCAGCATTGTTTTACCTGTACCGGGCGGTCCGAGCAGCAGGAGATTATGTCCGCCTGCGGCGGCAATCTCCAGCGCACGCCGTCCCTGCTGCTGACCAATAACGTCACGCAGATCCTGCAGAGGCTCCGTGGCGTCTTCAGTAGCGGCCTGTGCCACCCTGAGCATGGTCTGATTATGCAGAAAAGCGCATATTTCACTCAGGTGCACGCCGGTCAGCGTTTCCCCTTGCTGAATTAACCCCACATCCTGTTGATTTTGCTCGGCAACAATCATCTGACGGCCGGCCCTGAGCGCTGCCATCGCGGCCGGAATCGCGGCCTGCACGCCACAGAGCGCGCCGTTAAGGGCAAGCTCACCCAGGAACTCATAGCGCGCAAGTTTATCTCCTGGCAGCTGCTCTGAGGCTGCGAGAAGCGCGATAGCAATCGGCAGATCGTAGCGGCCTCCCTCTTTGGGCAGGTCGGCAGGTGCAAGATTAATAGTGATACGTTTAGCCGGAAAGCTGAACCCACTATTAATGATGGCGCTGCGTACCCGTTCGCGTGCCTCCTTAACCGTGGTTTCAGGCAGGCCGACCAGCGTCAGCGCGGGCAATCCGTTACTGATATGGACCTCAACAGTGACCAGCGGCGCTTCAATACCCAGTGCCGCACGGGTCAGAACTTTAGATAAAGACATCACTCCTCCTTGTTGCCTCTATCTTTGCCCGTTAGCACGCTATCTGCGATGCCTGGTATACCGTTTTGCCTGCTTTATTCCGCATTTTCCTGCGTTTTTCCACTGGTTTCACTAACAATGAGCGCTCGCTTCCGCTAAACGGCGTGCAGTTACGTGCCGGGCGTAATGAATATTTATCACAAATCTGAATAACCTAGTTTTTACAAGGTGATAACGATAATTACATCCCGACCACGGAAAATTGGCTGATGAAAATTATTGTAAATGACCTGCTAACTATGATAACTCTGTAGGCATTACTTCGAACAAGCGAATAAAAGACAACGTATGAAAGCCCTTCTATCCGTGATTAGCCTAGTCGTGATTAGCGTGGTGGTGATTATTAACCCACCGTGCGGGGCTGCGTCTGGAGAAAGAAAGGCTTAAAAATCAAGTCTGAAATCTCAAAAACCCCCGCACCGAAAGGTCCGGGGGTTTTTTTTTGACCAGACAAACTATCAGCTGATTAGCGAGGAGCAGATTATGAGCAGTAGCATAAAATTCTGTTGTTCTCACAGGATTACAGGAGAATAACCATGACAGGTGCACAATGGGTAGTTCAGGCATTACGCGCGCAGGGCGTTGATACCGTGTTCGGTTATCCTGGCGGCGCTATCATGCCCGTGTACGATGCGCTATATGATGGCGGCGTAGAACATCTGTTGTGCCGTCATGAGCAGGGTGCGGTGATAGCCGCTATCGGCTATGCCCGAGCCACGGGTAAAACCGGCGTCTGCATCGCAACCTCCGGTCCGGGCGCCACTAACCTGATCACCGGCCTGGCGGATGCGATGATGGATTCTGTGCCCGTAGTAGCCATTACCGGACAAGTCTCATCCGCTGTCATGGGCACCGACGCTTTTCAGGAGATTGACGTCCTCGGGCTGTCGCTGGCCTGCACCAAACACAGCTTTCTGGTGGAGTCGCTTGACGATCTGCCTTCAGTAATGGCCGAAGCCTTTGCTATCGCGCAGTCGGGACGTCCGGGGCCGGTGCTGGTTGATATTCCAAAAGATATCCAGATTGCCAGCGCGGAACTGACGCCCCATCTGCTGCCGGTTGAGGAGACGCTTTCCCATTCACCGCAACACATTGATGACGCTCGCGCCTTAATGGCACGTGCAGCAAAACCCGTGTTGTACGTTGGGGGCGGCGTGGGCATGGCGCAGGCGGTTCCGGCGCTGCGTGCCCTGGCTGCAGAAAGCGGGATCCCGGTGGTCTCGACCCTGAAAGGACTCGGCTGCGCAGAGAGCAGCAGCGAGCTCTATCTCGGTATGCTCGGCATGCACGGCACTAAAGCGGCTAACCTTGCCGTTCAGTCGTGCGATTTACTGATTGCAGTAGGTGCCCGCTTTGATGACCGCGTGACCGGCAAGCTGGATACCTTTGCGCCGCATGCCAGCGTCATTCATATCGATATCGATCCGGCGGAGCTGAACAAACTGCGCCGTGCCCACGTTTCGCTGCCGGGCGATCTCCGGCAGATATTGCCCGCGCTGAGCATGCCACTGCAGATTGATGCATGGCGTAATGAAGTCCGTGCGATGAAAGCTGAATTTAGCTGGCGCTACGATCACCCTGGCGACGCGATTTATGCGCCGTTGCTGTTGAAGCAGGTTTCCGATCGCAAGCCGGACAGTACCATCGTGACCACCGATGTGGGTCAGCATCAGATGTGGACGGCGCAGCATATGGCGTTCAGCGCGCCGGAAAATTTCATCACCTCCAGCGGTCTTGGCACCATGGGGTTTGGCCTGCCAGCGGCCGTGGGTGCGCAGATCGCCCGTCCTGATGACACGGTGATCTGCGTTTCCGGTGACGGTTCCATCATGATGAACATTCAGGAGCTGGGTACCATTAAACGCAAACAGCTGCCGGTAAAAATTCTGCTGCTGGATAACCAGCGGCTGGGGATGGTGCGCCAGTGGCAGCAGCTGTTTTTCGATGGACGCTATAGCGAGACCATCCTGACTGATAACCCCGATTTTCTGATGCTGGCCCGCGCATTTGATATTCCAGGCCAGCGTATCAGCCGTAAAGATGAAGTTGACGCCGCGATTGATGCTCTGCTGAACAGCGAAGGACCTTATTTCCTGCATGTTTCGATTGATGAGCATGAAAACGTCTGGCCACTGGTCCCGCCGGGTGCCAGCAACGCAAACATGATGGAGAAAACCGTATGAATCAGCATCAGTTATCAATTGAAGCCCGTTTTCGCCCGGAAGTGCTGGAGCGCATTTTGCGCGTTGTTCGCCACCGTGGCTTTCAGGTCTGCGCAATGAATATGGGCTCCGCCAGCAATGCAGACAATATTAATATCGAAATGACCGTTGCCAGCCAGCGCTCAGTCGATTTACTGTCTTCTCAGTTACGCAAACTTTTGGATGTCGCCTGTGTCGAGATCCAGCAGCAGACAACACAACAAATCCGCGCTTAGTCGCCAAAGGACATAACGATGAGTACGAAGAAAGCAGACTTTATTTGGTTCAACGGAGAAATGGTTAAGTGGGAAGACGCAAAAGTCAGCGTTATGTCTCATGCACTGCATTACGGTACTTCGGTGTTTGAAGGCGTACGCTGCTACGACTCGCACAAAGGCCCGGTAGTGTTCCGTCACCGTGAACATATGCAGCGTCTGCACGACTCCGCGAAAATTTATCGTTTTCCGATCAAGGCCAGCGTCGATGAGCTGATGGAAGCCTGCCGCGAAGTGATCCGCGTTAACAATCTGAAGAGCGCCTATATCCGTCCGCTGGCGTTTGTCGGCGATGTGGGCCTGGGCGTTAACCCGCCGGACGGTTTTACCACTGACGTTATCATTGCGGCTTTCCCGTGGGGAGCCTACCTCGGTCCGGAAGCGCTGGAGCAGGGTATCAATGCCATGGTCTCCTCGTGGAATCGCGTGGCCCCTAATACGCTGCCTACTGCGGCCAAAGCAGGCGGTAACTATCTCTCCTCTCTGCTGGTGGGCAGCGAAGCGCGCCGCCACGGCTATCAGGAAGGGATCGCGCTGGATACGCAGGGCTACATCTCCGAAGGCGCGGGCGAAAACCTGTTTGAAGTTAAAGATGGCATTCTGTTTACGCCGCCGTTTACCTCTTCCGCTCTGCCGGGCATCACCCGCGATGCAATCATCAAACTGGCACACGATCTCGGTATCGAAGTGCGCGAACAGGTGCTGTCACGCGAGTCGCTCTATCTGGCCGATGAGATCTTCATGTCAGGTACCGCTGCGGAAATCACCCCGGTGCGCAGCGTTGACGGCATTCAGGTCGGTGAAGGCAAGCGTGGTCCGGTGACCACCCGAATTCAGAAAGCGTTCTTTGGCCTGTTTACCGGCGAAACCGAAGATAAGTATGGCTGGCTGGATCAGGTTAATCCGTAACAAGACAGCAACGCGGGGGCAGCAGCACCCGCGTCATTTTTCAGACTGGAGTAAATAGAGCATGCCTAAGTACCGTTCAGCCACCACCACCCACGGCCGTAATATGGCGGGTGCCCGTGCCCTGTGGCGCGCCACCGGAATGACCGATGATGATTTCGGCAAGCCGATTATTGCGGTAGTGAACTCATTCACACAGTTTGTACCGGGGCACGTGCACCTGCGCGACCTCGGCAAGCTGGTTGCAGAGCAGATTGAAGCAGCGGGCGGCGTGGCAAAAGAGTTCAACACCATTGCGGTAGATGATGGTATCGCCATGGGGCATGGTGGCATGCTGTATTCACTTCCGTCACGTGAGCTGATCGCCGACTCCGTAGAGTACATGGTCAACGCCCATTGCGCGGATGCGATGGTCTGTATCTCCAACTGCGACAAAATCACCCCGGGAATGCTGATGGCGGCACTGCGCCTCAATATTCCGGTGATCTTTGTCTCCGGCGGCCCGATGGAAGCAGGCAAAACCAAACTCTCCGACCAGATCATCAAGCTGGACCTGGTGGATGCCATGATTCAGGGGGCGAACCCGAACGTCAGCGATGCCGACAGTGAACAGATTGAGCGCTCAGCCTGCCCAACCTGCGGCTCCTGTTCCGGAATGTTCACCGCTAATTCCATGAACTGTCTGACTGAGGCGCTGGGCCTGTCGCAGCCGGGCAACGGCTCGCTGCTGGCCACACACGCCGATCGTAAAGCGCTGTTCATCAATGCGGGTAAACGCATTGTGAGCCTGACCAAACGCTACTACGAGCAGGATGACGTCAACATGCTGCCGCGTAATATCGCGACCAAAGCAGCGTTTGAGAACGCCATGACGCTGGATATTGCCATGGGCGGCTCAACCAATACCGTACTGCATCTGCTGGCAGCGGCGCAGGAGGGCGAGATCGACTTCAATATCTCCGATATTGACCGCCTGTCACGTAAAGTCCCGCAGCTGTGTAAAGTGGCGCCCAGCACCCCGAAATACCATATGGAAGATGTGCACCGCGCCGGCGGCGTAATCGGTATTCTTGGCGAACTGGATCGGGCTGGCCTGATCGACACCAGCGCGCGCAATATTCTGCAGCAGACAATGCGTGAGACGCTGGATCAGTACGACATCATGCTGACGCAGGACCAGGCCGTAAAAGATATGTTCCGCGCCGGCCCGGCGGGCATCCGCACCACGCAGGCGTTCTCGCAAAGCTGTCGCTGGGACACGCTGGATGACGATCGTGCTGAGGGCTGTATCCGTACGCGCGAACACGCCTACTCACAGGATGGCGGCCTGGCGGTGCTGTACGGCAACCTGGCAGAAGATGGCTGCATTGTTAAAACGGCGGGCGTCGATAAAGAGATCCTGACCTTTAAAGGGCCGGCGAAAGTCTACGAAAGCCAGGATGATGCCGTTGAAGCGATCCTGGGCGGTAAAGTGGTGGCAGGCGATGTCGTCGTCATTCGCTATGAAGGGCCAAAAGGCGGTCCGGGTATGCAGGAGATGCTCTATCCCACCACCTACCTGAAATCGATGGGCCTTGGCAAAAGCTGCGCGCTGATCACCGACGGACGCTTCTCTGGCGGCACATCCGGCCTCTCAATCGGCCATGCCTCGCCGGAAGCGGCGAGCGGCGGCACCATTGCGCTGGTGAAAGATGGTGACCTGATTGAGATCGATATCCCGAATCGCGGCATTAAATTAGCGGTACCGGATAACGAGCTGCACGCCCGCCGTGAAGAAGAAGCTGCGCGCGGGGAAGCTGCGTGGACGCCGCACAACCGCGAACGTCAGGTCTCTTTTGCGCTGCGTGCTTACGCCTCACTGGCGACCAGCGCAGATAAAGGCGCGGTACGCGACAAGTCGAAGCTGGGAGGCTGAAGGTATGGCTGAGTCTCAACCCCTTTCCGCGTCGCCCGACGGCGCGGAGTACCTGCGCGCCATTCTGCGTGCGCCGGTTTATGAAATTGCGCAGGTGACGCCCCTGCAGAAGATGGAGAAGCTCTCATCAAGGCTGGGCAATACTATTCTGGTGAAGCGTGAAGATCGGCAGCCGGTGCACAGCTTCAAGCTGCGCGGTGCCTATGCGATGATCGCCGGATTAAACGAAGAGCAGAAAGCGCGCGGCGTGGTGACTGCCTCTGCCGGTAACCATGCGCAGGGGGTTGCGCTCTCAGCCAGCACGCTGGGACTTAAATCGCTGATTGTCATGCCGGTCACGACGGCTGACATCAAAGTCGATGCAGTACGGGCGTTCGGTGGCGAAGCGTATCTGTTTGGTGCCAGTTTTGATGAAGCCAAAGCGAAGGCGATTGAGCTGGCGGAGCAGCAGGGTTACACCTTTGTGCCGCCGTTTGATCACCCGGCGGTGATTGCCGGACAGGGCACGCTGGCGATGGAGCTGCTGCAGCAGGATGCGCATCTCGACCGCGTCTTTGTCCCGGTTGGCGGAGGCGGGCTGGCAGCCGGAGTCGCGGTACTGATCAAGCAGCTGATGCCGCAGATCAAAGTCATTGCGGTTGAGTCTGAGGATTCTGCCTGCCTGAAAGCTGCGCTGACGGCAGGTGAGCCGGTGGATCTGCCGCGCGTCGGGCTGTTTGCCGAGGGCGTGGCGGTGAAACGCATCGGCAGCGAAACCTTCCGGCTCTGCCAGGCGTATCTCGACGACATCATCACCGTCGACAGCGATGCCATCTGTGCAGCAATGAAAGATCTGTTTGAAGATGTGCGCGCAGTGGCGGAACCCTCAGGTGCGCTGGCGCTGGCGGGCATGAAAAAGTATATCCAGCAGCACGACATCAAAGGTGAGCGTCTGGCACACGTGCTGTCGGGCGCTAACGTCAACTTCCACGGTCTGCGCTATGTCTCTGAACGCTGCGAGCTGGGAGAGCAGCGGGAAGCGCTGCTGGCGGTGACCATTCCTGAACAGCAGGGCAGCTTTCTGACATTCTGCCAGACGCTGGGCGGCCGATCGGTTACGGAGTTCAACTACCGTTATGCGGATGCGGACAGCGCCTGCATCTTTGTCGGCGTGCGCCTGACGCGCGGCCTTGAGGAGCGCAGCGAGATCATCAGCCAGCTTACGGAAGGGGGCTACCAGGTGGTGGATCTCTCTGATGATGAGATGGCCAAACTGCACGTGCGTTATATGGTTGGCGGGCGTCCGTCAAAACCGCTGCGCGAGCGGCTTTTCAGCTTTGAGTTCCCGGAAGCGCCGGGCGCACTGCTGAAGTTTCTGCAGACGCTGGGTGCGCACTGGAATATCTCACTGTTTCACTACCGCAGTCACGGCACCGATTTTGGTCGCGTGCTGGCGGCCTTTGAAGTGAATGACAAAGAACCCGATTTCGAAACCCACCTTACGGCACTGGGTTACGAGTGGCACGATGAGGCGAATAACCCGGCGTTTCGTTTCTTCCTCGCCGGGCAGTAATCAGAGCAGGTGCCAGAACGCGTGAATCAGCGGCTCCCCGAGCCGCTTTTTTTGTACGCAAACGCCCAGCTTCAGCGGCGCTACTGACTCCACGCCCTCCAGCGTCATCACCCGGTTTCGCACCGGCTCAGGGCTGTTCTCCAGCACCACATCCGGCACCAGCGCAATTCCGCAGCCCAGCGCCACCATCGAGATAATCGCCTCATGACCCGCCACCGTGGCGTAGATTTGCGGATTAGCGAGACGATAGCGCCGGAACCAGAGATCGATACCGCGCCGCGCCGGCCCCTGATCCGGGATAATAAACGGAATCTGCGACCAGTCGGGCTGCGTCTGCGTGGCCTGACTGCGTACCGGGCAGGGCAGCGCCGGCGCAATCAGCACCAGCGGGATCAGTCCCAGCGGCGTAAAGCCGATGCTGGCGGGCAGCGATTCCGGCCGGCCGGCGATGGCCAGATCGGCCTCACCCGACTGCACCATCTCAATGGCGTCTGCTGCGTCGCCGGTCGTAAGCTTGATCTCCACCTGCGGATGTTCAGCACGAAAGCGATCGAGAATCGGCGGCAGATGGCTGTACGCGGCGGTCACCGAGCAGAACAGACGCAGCTCACCGCTTAGTGAGGGGCCGTTGAGATCCATGACGTGACGCAGCTGCTGATACTGCAGCAGCGTCTGCTGGGCAAACTGGCGCAGACGTTCACCCGCTTCCGTCAGCGTCACGGTGCGGTTATCCCGCAGAAACAACGCATGACCGACATCCTCTTCCAGCCGCTGGATCTGGCGCGACAGCGTAGAGGGGCTGACGTGCATGGCGCGTGCCGTGCGGCCAAAATGGCAGCTTTCCGCCAGATGCAGAAAGAGTTTTAAATCGCGTAAATCCATCCGGGATCTCCTGACATTCTGTATTGCAAAAATTGCAATGTAACGTTGTTAATATATCAATTTAAGCAATGGATTTCCTGTCATATGATGGGGTCATTCGCGGCGCTGAAGCAGGCGCCGTTACCAGACAATAATGCAAACACAACATTGATGCGGAGTACCCCATGGCTAACTACTTCAACACATTAAACCTGCGCAATCAGTTAGCGCAGCTGGGCAAATGTCGCTTTATGGCGCGCGATGAGTTCGCCGATGGCGCCAGCTTCCTGAAAGGTAAAAAAGTAGTGATAGTGGGTTGTGGCGCACAGGGCCTGAACCAGGGTCTGAATATGCGTGACTCCGGACTGGACGTGGCTTATGCGCTGCGTGCAGAAGCGATTGCGGAAAAGCGCGCCTCGTTCCGCAAAGCAACAGAAAACGGCTTTAAAGTGGGCACCTATGAAGAGCTGATCCCGCAGGCAGATCTGGTGGTTAACCTGACACCAGACAAACAGCACTCCTCTGTTGTGAAAGCGGTTCAGCCCCTGATGAAAGATGGCGCTGCGCTGGGCTACTCGCACGGCTTTAATATTGTTGAAGTGGGCGAAACCATTCGCAAAGATATCACCGTGGTGATGGTGGCACCGAAGTGCCCGGGTACTGAAGTACGCGAAGAGTATAAGCGTGGCTTTGGCGTTCCGACGCTTATCGCTGTGCATCCGGAAAACGATCCGAAAGGCGAAGGTATGGCCATCGCGAAAGCCTGGGCAGCGGCTACCGGCGGTGACCGTGCGGGCGTGCTGGAATCCTCCTTTGTGGCGGAAGTAAAATCGGACCTGATGGGTGAGCAGACTATTCTGTGCGGCATGCTGCAGGCGGGTTCGCTGCTCTGCTTCGACAAGCTGGTGGCTGAAGGGCACGATGTCGCCTACACCGAAAAACTGATTCAGTTCGGCTGGGAAACCATCACCGAATCGCTGAAGTTTGGCGGCATTACCCTGATGATGGATCGTCTCTCTAACCCGGCAAAAATCCGTGCGTATGCGCTTTCTGAGCAGCTGAAAACCATTATGGCGCCGCTGTTCCAGAAGCATATGGATGACATCATCTCGGGTGAATTCTCGTCCGGCATGATGGCTGACTGGGCAAACGACGACAAAAACCTGCTGACCTGGCGCGAAGAGACCGGCAAAACGGCGTTTGAAAACGCGCCGCAGTTTGAAGGCAAAATCGAAGAGCAGGAGTACTACGATAAAGGTGTCGTCATGGTCGCGATGGTAAAAGCGGGCGTTGAGCTGGCGTTTGAAACCATGGTAGATGCCGGCATCATTGAAGAGTCTGCATACTATGAGTCGCTGCATGAGCTGCCGCTGATTGCCAATACCATCGCGCGTAAGCGCCTGTATGAGATGAACGTGGTGATCTCCGATACCGCCGAGTATGGCAACTACCTGTTCTCATTCGCGGCCGTGCCGCTGCTGGAGGAGTTCATGACCACGCTGCAGCCAGGCGATCTGGGTAAAGCGACGGAAGGTACTCAGGTTGATAACGCGCAGCTGCGTGACGTTAATGAAGCGATTCGTCAGCATCCGATTGAAACCGTTGGCCGCAAACTGCGTGGCTATATGACCGATATGAAACGTATCGCGGTAGCTGGTTAAATCTTCCGCCCGACAATTTTCAGCCTCATCAAACCCCGGCCTGCCGGGGTTTTTTATTGCGCCACACCTCCCGTAGGGGCGCCATTAATGGCGCCCTGGCACAACGCCGCATCGTCCCGGCACAACGGGCCGCATAAATGCGGCCCCTACGAGATATATCCTGTAGGGGCGCCATTAATGGCGCCCTGGTACAACGGGCCGCATAAATGCGGCCCCTACGCGATACACCCCGCAGGGGCGCCACACCACCCGTAGGGGTGCCATTAATGGCGCCCTGGCTCAACGGGCCGCATAAATGCGGCCCCTACCACGATACATCCTGCAGAGGCACCGCACCACCCGTAGGGGCGCCATTAATGGCGCCCTGGCTTAAGGGGCCGCATAAATGCGGCGCCTACGCGATACACCCCGCAGGAGCGCCGCACCACCCGTAGGGGCGTCATTAATGGCGCCCGGGCACAACAGGCCGCATAAATGCGGCCCCTACCGCGATACATCCTGCAGAGGCGCCGCACCACCCGTAGGGGCGTCATTAATGGCGCCCGGGCACAACAGGCCGCATAAATGCGGCCCCTACGAGATATATCCTGTAGGGGCGCCATTAATGGCGCCCTGGTACAACGGGCCGCATAAATGCGGCCCCTGTACGATATACCACGCGCCGCACCGTCCCGCGGCCTTACGCAATAAAAAACCCGGACTGGCCGGGTTTTTGTACTGCATCAGAACGCGACGTTACGCCGCATCATACAGCGTCTGGTGCCGCGTCTCTTTACAGGCGATCAGGGCAATCAGCGTCAGTACTGCCATAGCGGCAAGGTAGAAACCTACTGCCTGCAGGCCATAATTTGCATTGAGCCAGGTAGCGATATAAGGCGCGACGGAAGCCCCGAGAATCGACGACAAGTTATAAGAGAAAGAAGCACCGGTATAGCGTACTTCGGTCGGGAACAGCTCCGGCAGCAGCGCACCCATCGGACCAAACGTCAGGCCCATAATGCTCAGACCCAGCAGCAGAAAGCCCATCACCAGAATCTGCGAGCCGGAGCCAAGCAGCAGCGGAAACATCAGTGCAAAAGCGATAATCATCAGCGTAATCGTGATCATGGTTCTGCGGCGGCCAAAACGATCGGCCAGCAGACCGGCAATCGGTACCATTACGCCAAATCCGATTACCGCCACCATCAGCATCCACAGAAAACTGTTGCGCGAGTAGCCAAGTCCGACCGGTGCCGGCGCGGTGCCGTAGCTCATTGAGTAGACGGTCATGATGTAGAACAGCGTATAGGTAGCCAGCATGATAAACGTACCGAGAATGGTCGCCGTCATATGCTTGCTCAGCAGCGTGCCGATAGGCATACGCACCTGCTTCTGCTCCTTCTGCACTTTGGCAAAAACCGGACTCTCATGCAGCGAGACGCGCACATAAAGGCCGATCAGCACCAGCACCGCCGAAAGGATAAACGGCACGCGCCAGCCCCACTGCATAAACTGCTCGTCGGTCAGCAGCCAGGAGAGCAGCAGGAACGTGCCGTTGGCAAAGAAAAAGCCAATCGGTGCGCCCAGCTGCGGGAACGAGCCGTAGAGCGCACGCTTTTTCGCCGGCGCATTCTCCGTTGCCAGCAGCGCGGCACCTCCCCATTCACCGCCCAGCCCCAGTCCCTGGCCAAAGCGTGCCAGCGCCAGCAGCAGCGGCGCAGCAACGCCAATGGTTTCATAACCCGGCAGCAGACCAATCAGCACCGTTGAGACGCCCATTGTCAGCAGCGAAGCGACCAGCGTCGCCTTACGACCGACGCGATCGCCAAAGTGACCAAACACCGCTGAGCCGATTGGCCGCGCGACAAAGGCGATGGCAAAGGTTGCCAGCGACTGCAGGGTAGCAACGGTGGCATCCCCCTGCGGAAAGAAAATATGCGGAAAGACGATAACCGCTGCGGTGGCGTAAATGTAGAAATCGAAGAACTCGATAGCGGTACCGACCAGGGAAGCAACGACAACTTTACCGCGCGAATTGACCGGCGCATCATCGTGCAGTGCGTCAGGTGTTTCTGTGATGGAGGCTTGCATAAATGTTTCTTAATTGTAAATGTAAACCAGAAATATTACGCACCTGGTATGCGGCATTCAATGAGCAAAAAGCGTGGCAAAACGGCAATTTTCGCCGAAAAAGAGGATAATGTCTGAGTTAACCGGATTGATGGCGGATGGCAGCGGCAGGGAGCATTTTTCTGGCGTGAATCGCTGCCAAACCGCTAAATAAAAGTGTCCTGCCGGGGTTTCCTGCTGGCGGATGCGCTGAAATTCGCCAGCAGGAAACAGATATTACTGTTTAGTCAGTTGCCCTGCACACGCTGTCAGGAGGGCTGACGCGGCTGTGGCATTTCCGTGTCCCCTTTATATTTCGCCGTGGCGATCCACGCGGCGCAGAACAGCGTCAGGCGGGCAAAGAAGTAGAAAAACGCCATCAGGCCAAGTACTGAACCAAAGGCGGCGCCTGAAGGAGAGGTTGCCAGCTTCGGCAGCGTCAGCGTCATGACGAATTTAATCACCTCAAAGCCGATGGCTGCCAGCAGCGTACCGCGCAGCAGCGCCCTTTTACGCGGCTTATGACGCGGCAGGATCCAGAAAATCCACAGAAAGAGCAGATAGTTCGCCAGCACGGAGATTGAGAGAGCAATGACCGTCATGACCGGACGCAGCCAGTCAATGCCATCCAGCCCCAGCGCGCTGACGATAGCCGCCTGAGCAGCACCGGCAATCGAGGTCAGCGAAAGGGTGATCACCAGCGCCAGCATCAGCCCCAGGAGTGAGAAGAGATCGCGCAGATATTTCTTCCAGAACACCTCTTTATCATCCGGCGTTCGTTCCCAGACATCGCGCGACTGCGCGCGGACCGCTTCGCGCAGGTTGCCCATCCAGTTAATGCCGGAATAGAGCGCCAGCAGCAGACCGGTCAGCCCCACGGTAGCGCGCTGCTGGATCGCGGTGTTCACGGTATTCTTCAGCGTGGTGGCGAGCGTGGGATCGCTGATGCTGCTGACAATTTTGTTAATCAGCTCTGACAGCAAATCCTGATTGGACGCCAGCACGAACCCCACGGCGGCAAACGACACCATCAGGATCGGGATCAGTGATAAAAAAGAGAAATAGGTGATCGCCGCGCCAAACTGGCTGCCCAGCCGGTCATTAAAGCGATCCAGCGCCCGGATAAAGTGGGCCACAGCCGGAATAGACTGAAACCACGTGGCGAAGCGCGACACGCGACGAATTGAGCCATCCACGGTTTTGTTACCGGTGTGGATATCGATCAGCGGCTTTGGATCGGCGGCTGACTCCTGCGTTGTTTTGTCTGTCATAGACGATAGGCATCCTGTTCACTGCGAAACTGAAATTATATACCCTAAATAACGGGCACGGCGGATGCGTCAGGTGACGTACTCCTGCAGCACCTGACTCAGCCACTCCATAAACACCCGCACGCGGCGCGCCACGTTACGGCGGTGCGGATAGAGCAGCGTAATCGGCATCGGTTTTGCCGGAAAGGCGTGCAGCACTTCCACCAGCTGACCCGACTCCAGCAGCGGCTGAACACCCATTGCCGGCACCTGAATAATGCCCAGTCCGGCCAGGCAGGCGGCCCGATAGGTTTCAGTGCTGTTTACCGTGACCACGCCGCCGGTCTGCACATAGTGGCACTGCCGGCCATCAAAATATTCAAATCCCGGCGCGGGCTGACCCAGCTGCTGGGTATAGTGCACCATGGCGTGCTGCGACAGCTCCTCCAGCCGTATCGGGCGTCCGAAGCGGGAAAGGTAGTCGGGACTGGCGCAGTTGATCAAGGCATAGGTGCCAATTTTTCGCGCAATCAGCCCGGAATCTTTCAGCTCGCCCACGCGCACCACGCAGTCAAACCCTTCACGGATCACATCCACCTGGCGATCGCTGCTGCTCAGCTCAAGCTCAATACCAGGATAGTGCTGCAGAAATTCCGGCAGGCGCGGCAGAATAAAGCGGGTGGCCATCGCCACCGACATATCGACCCGCAGTTTGCCGCTCAGCGTGGCCGGGTCATGCTGAAACAGACTGTCCATATCTTCCATCATCGACAGCAGATCGAGGCAGCGATCGTAATAGACCAGCCCGTCCTGGGTGAGATGCACGCGCCGGGTGGTACGGTGCAGCAGGCGCGTGCCCATTTGATTTTCCAGCGCCTGCAGCTGACGTGACACGCTGCCCTTGGGTAAACCCAGACTTTCCGCTGCCCGGGTAAAACTGCCCATCTCCGCGACCCGTACAAAAACCTGCATTGCATGAATTTTATCCATGTTGTTCACCGATTGTTGTTGTTATTGAAACAGTGCTGCGCAGTTATCTGCGTTTATAGATCACTTTGGTTTGAATATCTTTATCAGACGTTCACTTTTGCAGCAGGAGAGAGTTATGAATCACAAAATTGCGCTGATTACCGGCGGAAACCGTGGTCTGGGACGGAATGCAGCCCTGAAACTGGCCGCGCGCGGCACACATATTGTATTTACCTACCGAAGTCACGCCGATGAAGCGCAGAGAGTGGTGGAGGAGATCGAAGCGCTGGGCGTGCAGGCAGCTGCGCTGCCGCTGGACGTGGGTGACAGCCGCCAGTTCGCTGCCTTTGCACAACAGCTCACGCAGACGCTACAGCGCCTCTGGCAGCGCGACCGGTTTGATTTTCTGGTAAATAACGCAGGTCATGGCCACTATCGGCTGCTGACTGAAACCACTGAGGCGGAATTTGATGCGCTGGTCAATGTGCACCTGAAAGGCCCGTTTTTTCTGACCCAGACGCTGCTGCCGCTGCTGAACGACGGCGGTCGCATCCTGAATATCTCCAGCGGCCTGACCCGCATCACGCAGCCCGGTTCCGGGACCTATGCCGCGATGAAAGGTGCCATGGAGGTGCTGACGCGCTATCAGGCGAAAGAGCTGGGCGCGCGGCGCATTCGCGTCAATATCCTGGCACCCGGCGCGATTGAGACTGACTTTGGCGGCGGACGGGTGCGCGATACGCGTGACCTCAACGCGCAGATTGCGTCCGTCACCGCGCTGGGGCGGGTCGGGCTGCCGGACGACATCGGTGACGCTATCTGCATGCTGCTGAGCGAGGAGAGCGGCTGGATCACCGCCCAGCGCATTGAAGCATCGGGCGGTCAGGCGTTGTGATCGCCTGCTGACGTAAGAGCGGCGCGTCAGAGCGTGATGGTGCCGTCTATTACCGTTACCGTCTGACCCCCAATCCAGATTGCCTCCTCCGTATAGGTAACGTCAATACGGCCGGTGCGCTGGATCACGCTGCCCTGGCGTGCCCGGTAGCTGCGCGTCTGGCCCTGTGCCGCCAGGTAGCGTGCCAGACAGGCATTAGCGCTGCCGGTGACCGGATCTTCAGTGAGGCTGCCATTCTCCACCAGTAGCGCGCGCACCTCATACTGCTCCGGCTCCCCCGGCGGCAGTGTGCCAAAAATCAGCGTGCCGCTGACGCCAGCGCGCTGCTGCAGCTGCTGCAGCTCGGCCGCGGAAGCCGTGACATCGCGTACCGCCTGCGCGCTGCTGAGCGGGATAAGCAGCCAGCGAATTCCCATATCCGCCACGGCAGGCGACTGCGTCAGATCAAAGGCCTCACTGTTAAGCGCGCGGCTTATCAGCGCATCGCTGAACGGCGTCAGGCTCGCCGCCGGGGCCGCGAACGCCAGCGCGCCATCGGCGGCGATACGCACTTCGACCAGCCCGACGCCGCACTCCTGAATAATGCAGCCGGCGTTTTTCAGCGGCCAGCCCGCTTCCAGCAGCGCATGTGCCGTACCCAGCGTCGGGTGACCGGCAAACGGCAGCTCCCCTTCCGGGGTAAAAATGCGTACGCGGTAGTCCGCCGCACCGTGCTCTGGCGGCAGAACAAAGGTGGTCTCTGACAGATTGGTCCAGCGCGCAATGGCTGCCATCTGCCCGTCAGCTAACCCCTGTGCATCCATGATCACAGCCAGCGGATTTCCGCGGAATGCGGTTGCGGTAAAAACGTCCACTTGTTTAAACGCCACTCTCATATCGATCCCTTTTCTGTCAGTCAATATGGGGAATGATACCCTGCGCATGGTAAAAGCGTGCTAACAGGACTATGAATAGATTAATAATTCTGCAGGCGGAGTCCGCAATGTTAAAAATTTTAGGTCGTAATACATCCATCAACGTGCGCAAGGTGCTGTGGCTCTGCGCTGAGCTGAATATCACCTATAAACATGAGGCCTGGGGCGACGACGGGCTGTCGCTGCATGCACCGCAGTTTATGGCGCTGAATCCCAACGCGCTGGTGCCGGTCATCATCGACGACGGGCTGGTGATATGGGAATCCAACGCTATTCTGCGCTACCTGGCCAGCAACTACGGTGGCGCATGGCTCTATCCGGACGAACCGCGCGTACGCGCGCCGGTGGATCAGTGGATCGACTGGCAGGCCACTGAGCTGAATACCTCCTGGCGCTACGCCTTTATGTCGCTGGTGCGTAATTCGCCGGCGCATCAGGATCCCCGCCTGCTCGCGGCAGCGGTAAAAGGCTGGACGCACACCATGGGCATTCTCAACCAGCAGCTGGAAAAATCGGGCCGCTACGTGGCCGGACGTCACTTCAGCCTGGCGGATATTCCGGTCGGACTGGCGGTGAACCGCTGGTTTGAGACGCCGCTGGATCACCCCGATTTTCCGGCGATACAGACTTATTATGAGCGGCTGACGGAGCGTCCCGGCTTTACCACCTGGGGACGCAACGGCACGCCTTAGGGCACAGCAGGGGCGATGCCGGTCATCTCACACGCCAGGGCGCCCGTGCGCGCTAAGGCACGGGTATAACGCGCGTCAAACGGATAGCAGCAGGAGAGGCGCAGCGCATGCCGGTAGCGTTCGCTCAGTGTATAAAGCGCACCTGGCGTGACGCAGATCTGCTCCTGCAGCAGCCGGGTAAACAGCATCACCGTGTCGATCTCACCCGGCAGCTCGACCCAGAAAACAAAACCGCCGCGCGGTAGCGTGGCGCGTGTCCCCTGCGGGAAATGGCGTGCCAGAATGCCCCGAGCCGCATCCAGGTTTGCCGCATAGCGCCGGCGCAGCGAGCGCAGATGATGATCATAGCCTCCGCTGGCCAGGAACTCTGCCAGCGTCTCGCTCAGCAGCCGCGATTCAGTCATTGATGAAACCGCCTTCAGCCGCGCGATGCTGGCGTGAAACCGGCCCGCGGCGGTCCAGCCAATGCGGAAATCAGGGGCCACGGTTTTGGTAAAGCTGGTGCAGTAAATCACCCAGCCATCGCGATCAAACGCCTTAACCGGCGGGGACAGCGGCCAGTCAAACTGCAGTTCATCATAGAGTCCGTCTTCAATCAGCGGGATGCGGTGGTGATTCATCAGCGCGGCCAGCCGTTTTTTGTTCTCCAGCGGCATCACGTACCCCAGCGGATTTTGCGCGCCCGGCATGGCGATCAGCGCCTGAATGCGCTGCTCCTGCAGCAGCATCTCCAGCGCATCCAGTGAGAGGCCGCGATGCGGATCGGTCGGGATCTCCAGCGCTTTCAGCCCCAGCGAGGCGAGCAGCGGAAACAGGAAAAAATAGGTGGGGGACTCCAGTCCGATACAGTCGCCGGACTGCGTAACCGCACGCAGCGCCAGCTGCAGCGCCTCCATGCAGCCGTGGGTGAGGGTGATCGCCTGAGCGGTAAGGTTCAGTCCGGTATGCACGCTGCGCCGGGCGATCTCCTCGCGCAGCCGCTCGCTGCCGGGCGGCAGCGCATAGCGGCCGATAATATCGCCCTGGCGCCGGATCAGCGCGGCGGTGATCCGGCCCAGCTTCGCTGAAGGAAAAAGTTCGCTGTCCTGCGGACAGGCCAGTGAAATATTGGTGTAGTCAGGATTATTCTGCGCGGCAAAAACCTGCTCAATCAGCGCTAGCTTCTGTGCATCCGGATCGCTGATTTCTGCAGCGGGCGTCTGCAGCGACGGCGTAACGGCCGGCAGCACACCGCGCACGTAATAACCTGACTGCGGCCGCGCCTCAATCAGTCCGCGATCTTCCAGCAGCTGCCAGGCGCTGAGCACGGTATTCACGCTGAGCTGATGCGACTGCGCCACCCGCCGGATAGCAGGCAGGCGTGCGCCGGGTCGCAGCGATCCCTGATGAATAGCGTCAGCAAATTTTGCTGCCAGCTGCTGATAGCGCGGTTGATCGTCAGAAAAAGCGAGGGACACAATAGCCTCCGGAAATCACAGGTACAAAGCAGGAAAAACGCGACTGTACCCATCACAATACTGAATTGCTGTCTCTGTTGCCATTACGGCTGGCGCATTACGATGGTGTCAGCTTATTCAGTCCGGAGAACGCCTGTGCTCGATCCCACCTTTTTCAGTTACGTTACCATCATGTCTATTACGCCCGGCCCGAACAATCTGCTGCTGGCTACCTCAGGCGTCAACTTCGGCTTTCGCCGCACGCTGCCAATGCTGGCCGGTATACTGCTCGGCTGCGCGCTGCAGATGCTGCTGGCCAGCGTGGCGCTGGAGCTGCTGCTGACGTGGATGGCGACCGTGCATCTGCCGCTGACGCTGGCCGGCTGTGGCTATCTGCTCTGGCTGTCATGGAAAATATTTCGCGCCGGTGCGCCGCAGGTCAGCGCCCGTCCGCGTCCCATGACGCTGCTGGGCGGCGTGGCTTTTCAGGCCGTTAATCCGAAAGCCTGGCTGATGGTCACAAACGTGGCGCTGCTCTACGCCAGCAGCAGCAGCGTCTGGCTGGTTCTGGCCGCTTTTGCGGCGCTGAATCTGCCCTGTATTCTGCTCTGGGCGGCGCTGGGGGATCGGCTGCGTACGCACCTGCAAACGCACTGGAAACGGCGGCTGTTTAATGCGGTGATGGCATTATCGCTGGTCGCCACTACTGTCTGGATGGGGTATGACGCGCTGAGCGCGATATAGAGCAGGTGCGCCGGGCGGCGCACCTGAAAAGTCGGCTTACTTGCCGACCACGTGAGCGGTAATCCGCGCTTCGTCGTTTGCCGCATGCGAGGTGATCACCGGCTCATATTCCAGCTGCAGTATGCGGCTGGTATCCGCCAGTACTTTCTCGGTCAGCGCCACGTCACCATTAAGCTTGCGGCCCCAGGACGGTATAACGGCACGGATTTTAGTCTGCCACTCCGGTGAGCGCATCTGCTCAGGAAAGGCTTTTGCCATCAACTCCAGCATAATCGGTGGCGCGGTCGATGCGCCAGGCGAGGCGCCCAGCAGCGCAGAAATGGAGCCGTCAGCAGAGGTGACAACTTCAGTGCCGAGGCGCAGCACGCCGCCTTCCTGCTCATCGTTTTTAATAATCTGCACGCGCTGACCCGCCGTTACCAGGCGCCAGTCTTCCTGTTTCGCCTGCGGCACATAGGCACGCAGCGCCTCCATACGATCGGCGTCGCTCTGCAGCACCTGATCGACCAGATATTTCACCAGGTCAAAACTTTTCAGGCCGACCTGCATCATCGGCAGCAGGTTGCTGGTGTTCATCGCACCAAACATATCCAGCAGCGAACCCTGCTTCAGAAACTTGGTGGAGAAGGTGGCGAACGGGCCAAACAGCAGCACCTGTTTGCCATCCAGTACGCGGGTATCAACATGCGGCACTGACATCGGCGGGGCGCCGACGCTGGCTTTGCCATAGACCTTGGCCATATGCTGCGCGACCACGTCCGGATTTTCGGTCACGAGAAAAGAGCCGCCTACCGGGAAACCGGCGTAACCTTTAACTTCGGGAATGCCTGACTTCTGCAGCAGCGGCAGCGCGGCGCCGCCGGCACCGATAAACAGCTGGCGGGTAATCAGGGTACGCTGCTCGCTGGTATCCAGATTCAGCAGCGTGACCTGCCAGCGGCCATCGTTCAGGCGAACCAGATCGCGCACTTCCTGCCGCATACGCAGACGGAAATGCGGTTTTTTCTCCAGTGCGGCGATCAGCTGGCGCGTTACTTCACCAAAGTTGACGTCTGTACCCATATCGGTCCAGGTAGCAGCAACCTTCTGCTGCGGATCGCGTCCTTTCATTACCAGCGGGATCCACTGCGCAATCTGCTCGCGATCTTCGGAATAGTGCATACCGCGGAACAGCGTGCTTTTCTGCAGCGCCTGGAAACGCTTGCGCAGGAAGTCGACGTTAGCGTCACCCCAGACAAAACTCATGTGTGGCGTGGTATGGATAAAGCTTTTGGGATCCTGCAGGTTGCCTTTCTGCACGTGATACGCCCAGAACTGACGCGACATCTGGAAGGATTCGTTGATGGTCACCGCTTTAGCGATATCGATCGAGCCGTCCGCCTTTTGCGGCGTGTAGTTAAGCTCTGCCAGTGCGGCATGACCGGTACCGGCATTATTCCAGCCGTTGGAAGATTCCACTGCGACGTCATTCAGACGCTCAACCATTTCAATGGACCAGTCTGGTTCCAGCTCCTGTAACCAGGTGCCGAGCGTAGCACTCATGACGCCTGCGCCAATCAGCAGGACATCAACTTCTTTCCGTTCCTGACGTTTTGCACCATCCATTGCAGCGCTGCTCAGCGCCAGGTTTACCGCAGTGTTGCTCATGAGGCGACATCTCCTCTTCTGTTGACCTGAAGCTCAACAGGTTGGCAGGCAAAATAGCCGCGCGGCTTGTTCGCGCGCTGCGCTATCTCAAGGGGTTAAGACTCAGGTTAAGCCAATGGGGCGATAACGGTTAACTACACGTTATGCATATGCTTCTGAATATAACATTCTCGTATTGGAATTAAACGTTTGTTTATTTTTTAAATGCCGAAATGATTCAGCATAAGAATTAATCAGAGTAAGCGGCGGCTTATAAGATATTTTTATCTGCTAATCAGCAGGTTATGATGATATTAATGTTATGCGATTGTGATGAGTTTCAGGTGAGTAAAAAGCGAACAGTGACAGGCGTCACAAAATAACATTCTGAATAATAAGAAATATTTATCGAGAGAAAGAATCAGGTATTTTTTGTTGCGCGATATGTCGCCCGTTTGTGTAAAAATAGTGTTACATTTCTGTGATTCTGATTTTAACGGGCGTTTTTCTTTAGAGCAGGTTCAGCGCATCTGAAACCAGCGACGCCAGACAAAACGAATAACAAAAAACTCCAGCGTGCCCAGCAGCAGAAACCACAGGCAGAATACCAGCGTATAAAGCTGATTAAGATCCTGCAGGTGTAAGCTTTGCTGCAAACGCTGCGCCCATATCAGACCAAAAGAGGGTGCCGGCAACAAAAGCGCCGAAAGAAAGCCCAGCAGCAGGATCCCGCCTGGAATAATCAATGTTTCAAAAGGGTTTTTCATCGCGCTTTTCCTGTCAATATTGCGCGGGCATTAGCGCATAAAAGGGGCGGGCAGTGCAATCTGTGAATCAAATGGCGTCAGGAAATTTCTTCGATTCCATTAACTTAGCGGTAAAAATAGCGATCGTTAAGAGTTATAGCCTTTGCTATACTTAAACCCCTGATTTTGTTGTCTTTTTTTTGAGTGTTTTGCATGTTAGACTGCGCGCACTTTTTCATGACTGAATAATGAGCACGAACAAAGCAGAGGATTTCCGCATTTGTTCGTTAACTGGCTAAAAACCCATGACATTCATTGCAACCCTGATCCTGGCTTTTGGCATGTCAATGGACGCCTTTGCCGCTGCACTGGGGAAAGGTGCGTCGTTGCACCGTCCGGGAATAAAAGAAGCCTTACGCACTGGCCTGATTTTTGGTGCAATCGAAATGCTGACGCCGCTTATTGGCTGGGCTATCGGGCTGGCGGCCAGTCACTACATTATGGCGTGGGATCACTGGGTGGCCTTTGGTCTGCTTAGCGTACTGGGCGGCCGGATGATTATGGAAGGTTTCCGGCAGACAGCAGATGAGCCCTGCGAAGCGCCGCAGCAGCACGGTTTTATGGTGCTGGCGCTGACGGCGGTTGCCACCAGCCTCGATGCGCTGGCCGTGGGCGTGGGTCTCGCTTTCCTGCAGGTGAATATTCTGTTTACCGCGCTGACCATCGGTGCAGCCACTACGCTGATGGCGACGACCGGTGTGCTGGTCGGGCGCTTTATCGGTCCGGTTCTGGGAAAATGGGCAGAAGTTCTGGGCGGTGTCGTACTGATCTGTATCGGCAGCACCATTCTGATTGAGCACCTGGGATTGATGAACTGAACGGCAATTTTGTGATCTGGCTCAAATAAAATTGCATGAAAAACGCGCTGCCGCTATAATTTGCGCGTAATTTTTCAACAATATTTGAGTCAGGTGTGTCATGAAAGCTTTTTTCCGTTATGTGTTTCGTGCCTATGTCGCAACGTTTAAACACGTACCGCCGGGCGCGCTGTCTTAAGCGTCCAGAGTTACCCTCGATAATCGCCTTCAGGGATCGAAGGATGATTATCACCCCCCTCTTTGTGCTTTCCCGTGCACAGACTGACACAAACCCTCACCACTTTCTTTGCAGGTCATACCGCATTTCCGGCTGGCTTTTGATACGCTGCGCGCCATTTCTTATTACAACGAGGCGGTTATGCAGCTTTGCAGTTTTTATATCATTGATTGTGCACGCAAAAGCTATGGCATTGTGCAGAAAGAGGGTGTTGTCGATCTGGGACTGCGCCTGGGTGCTGCCTGTCCCGACCTGAAAACCCTGCTGGCCCGCGGCGGTATCAGCGATCTGGCCGCATTTCAGCATCAGCCAGTGGATCATGCGTTTAGTGCCATTCGTTTTCTGCCGGTGATTGAGCAGCCCGGCAAAGTTTTTTGCGTCGGCATGAACTATGCGGACAAACGTAAAGAATTTGCGGAAACGCTGGATGCGCCCACGCTGTTTGTTCGTTTTGCTGACTCCCTGGCGGCGCATGAGCAGCCGCTGCTGAAGCCCGCGACCACGGCAGAATTTGATTATGAGGGCGAGCTCGCCGTTATTATCGGCAAAACCGCCTCGCAGGTAACGGCGGGCGACGCGCTGGCGTATGTGGCGGGCTATAGCTGCTTTATGGATGCCACGGTTCGCGATATGCAGTTTACCTGGTTTACCGCCGGAAAAAACTGGCAGCAGACCGGCGGTTTTGGCCCGTGGATGACCACGGCTGATGAGATCCCCGATCCGCAGCAGCTGGCGATCAAAACCTGGCTCAATCAGCGTGAAGTGCAGAATGACACCACGGCCAGCATGGTGCATCCGGTGGCGAAGATTATTGAGTACATCTCTGCCTTTAGCCCGCTCTCTCCGGGAGACGTTATTATTACCGGCTCGCCGGGCGGCGTCGGCAAAAAGCGTACGCCACCGCTGTTTATGTTCCCGGGCGATGAGATTGAAGTGGAGATTGAAAAAATCGGTCGTCTGCGTCATCGGGTGGCCTGACCGGCACCCGGCACAGCGGTCTGAAGGGTGACCGTTTACCGGCGATAGCGTATTATCTCAGTACGGGTGATGGCGTACCACCTGATCCAACCGCCGCTGTTTTCAGACGGCTGATGACGCCTGACTATACGCTTATTCCTGTGCGGACAGGGCGGCGGGTCAGGCGTTTTTCTTTTCCTGCTGCCTTTACGCACGCTTCACTCCGGAGATCAAATTATGCTGAAGTCGCTGTGTGCTGTGATGGCTGGCGGAGCTGCTGGCTGCACCCTGCGCTGGCTTATCTCGCTGCGTTTTAACGCACTGTTTCCTGATTTGCCACCAGGCACGCTGATCGTTAACCTGGTGGGCGGGTTTATCATCGGTGCCGCCCTGGCGTGGTTTATGCGCTACCCGCAGCTTGATCCGGCATGGAAACTGCTGATCGTTACCGGACTGTGTGGCGGCCTGACCACGTTTTCTACCTTTTCAGCAGAAATTGTCAGCCTGCTACAATCAGGTAAATACCTGTGGGCAATGTCGAGCGTGATGGTGCATGTTGTGGGGTCGCTGCTGATGACTTTTGCAGGCTTTGCAGTGGTTAACCTGCTCGGCTGAGCGCCTGACCGTGGCCCGGCAGGGAGGATTTTATTCAACTGCAAAGGAGCGTAACCATGCCGGGTAATCCACTCTTCCTTAATCTGGTATTGCTGCAGGGCGAGCCTGCAGCAAAGCTGCTCGCGGCACAGGATGCAGGTTTTGATCAGGCCGAGATCTGGCGCGAGGATGTGGAAAACATGGAGACGGCGCACTTAGCGCACTCCGCCATCCGTTTTACTAATCTGCAGGTGCTGCGCGATTTTACCGGCGCCCCGGACCATGAGCGCCGGCAAAAACGCGAGGAGCTGCAGCAATTTATCCGGTTAGCGCACGCGATTGGCTGCGACACCATTCAGGCACCTGCCACCACGCGGCAGGACTGTATCCCGGAACGTATTGATGATGATTTACGCTGGCTGGCGGCGGAAGCGGCTCGCCATGATATGCGTATCATGTATGAACCCATGGCGTGGAGCAGCGTGGATAATACGCTGCCGCTCGCCTGGCAGCGCCTGCAGCGTCTTGACCTGCCCAACGTCGGGCTGGTGGTGGATCTGTTTCATATCTGTGCGCTGGGTGGCGACGCCTCACACCTTGAGGGCATCCCGGTAGATCGCATTTATGAAGTTCAGCTGTGCGATATGGCTGAACAGCCGCCGCAGAATAATCAGGCGCTGAGTGACTATGCGCGTCATCAGCGGCTGCTGCCGGGCGACGGCATTATCGATGTGGCCAGCTTTGTCAGCCGGCTGCAGCGTGCCGGTTACTGCGGTCCGGTCGGCATTGAAGTGTTCAATGACCAGCTGAAAGCGCTGCCGGCGGCAGAGAGCGCGCGGCGTGCCTGGCAGGCCCTGAATCGCTGCTGGCGCTAATCCTGCAGGCACTGCGCAATATACGTTACCGCCTCTCTTGCGCCCTGCGGCGAGATGGTGTGGCCGGTGGTGGCCTCAAACGCGGCCGTCACGTTAACACCTGCCGCCTGTAAGCGGCTGATGGCAGATTCTGTTTCGCTGAAAGGGATCACATCATCCGCTTTGCCGTGGATCAGTAGCGCGGAGGCACAGGGCTGCGGGGTCAGCGTCTCATCAAAGGCCAGCCGGCCGGAAAATGCCACCACGCCGGCCAGCGGGTAGCGTCCTGAGGCCAGCGCATCCAGCGCCATGATCGATCCCTGTGAGAAACCGACCAGGATAACCTTATCCCAGGCATCCGGCATACCGTGCTGCGCCATCAGGCGCTGCAGCGTATCGTCGAACGCATCGCGTGCTGCGCGCACGCGGGCCGGACGATTCTCCGGCGTAATGCCGGTCAGGCTGAACCACTGATAGCCCATCGCATGCTCAAACGGCCAGGGGGCGTCAGGTGAGGCAAACGCCACGTCGGGCAGCAGCCCGGCCCAGTGCTCACCCAGCGCCGCGAGATCGTCGCCACTGCTGCCGACGCCATGCAGAAAAATAACCAGTGCGTTTGCCATGCCTGCTCCTTAAAAACCGTACGCTGCCATATCCGGCCCGGCGGGCACAATGCCGTTGGGGTTCAGTGCCTTAATGGAATAGTATCCCTGTTTGATATGGTCCATATTCACCGTCTGCCGGATACCCGATACCGCCAGAACGCTTTTAAGATAGCGATCCAGCAGCGGATAGTCACACAGACGGCGCAGATTGCATTTGAACAGGCCATAGTAGGCGGCGTCAAAACGAATCAGCGTGACAAACAGCCGGATGTCGGTTTCTGTCAGGCGTTCGCCCAGCACAAAGGTACGGCCATCTTTCAGCAACGTTTCCAGCTCATCCAGCTGCGCAAAGACATCGCTGAAGGCCTGCTGATAGCTCACCTGGGTGGTGGCAAAGCCGGTGCGGTAGACACCGTTGTTTAACCGGGTGTAGATCGTTTCATTCAGCGCATCGATCTCCGTGCGCAGATCGGCAGGATAGAGATCCAGACGATCGTCTGCCAGATCGCCAAAGCCGCTGTTCAGCATGCGCAGAATATCGGCCGACTCATTATTCACAATCGTCTGCGTCTTTTTATCCCACAGAACCGGTACGGTAGCGCGCCCGGTAAAACCGGCATCGGCGCGGGTATAAAGCTCATGCAGATAGTCAGCCTGGTTCAGCGTGTCGCGCTGCGCCCCCGGGTAATCGCCAAAGCGCCAGCCTGCGCTGCCCAGCTGCGGTTCAACCACGGAAACCGTGATAACCTGCCCGAGACCTTTCAGGCTACGCGCAATCAGCGTGCGTGATGCCCATGGGCAGATCAGCGCTACGTAGAGATGGTAGCGATCCGGCTCTGCGGCAAATTCAGTTGTGCCATCGGCACTGATCCAGTGACGGAACTGTGAGGTCTGGCGTACAAATCCGCCCTGCCGATCGGTGGCCTGTACGGGATGCCAGGCTTCGCTCCATTTGCCATTCACTAACATAACGCTGCTCCTTTATCATCAGGGCGCAGAGAGTAGCGCGCCGCAGGCCTGGTGATAATCCAGGCAAAACGGCTTTCATTCTTTCCGAAATGGAAGTAATCACACAGGCGGCTGGTGGAGAAAATGTCTGGCCAGAAAATCGATCAGCAGCCGGGTTTTTTGCGCCAGAAAACGGGCAGAGGGATAAAGTGCAAAGAGTCCCATGGGCGGCGGTGCAAACTCCGCCAGCAGCGGAATAATCTCTTTGCGCTGCAGGGCTGGCGTGGCGATAAAGCCGGGCAGGCGGGCGATGCCGAGTCCGGCGATAGCGGCATGCAGGCACGCTTCGGTATTGGAAAAACAGAGGCGGCCGCGAATCGGTACCGTTGCGCTGTCGCCCGCTGCCGTTATAAAAGGCCAGTTCCACGGATCGCGAAAGTTGGTGTCGCTGATGCACTGGTGCCGGGCAAGATCGCGCCAGTGCTGTGGCGTGCCGTGCTGGTGCAGGTATGCAGGTGATGCGGCTATATGCACCGGCACGTCACCCAGTCGTCGGGCAATCAGGCTGCTGTCATCGAGGTGGCCAATGCGCACCGCCAGATCGAATCCTTCATCCACGATATTCACGGCGCGATCGGAAAAGCTGACGTCCAGCTCAATAAGCGGATAGTGGCGGGCAAACGCGACCAGCACCGGTGCCAGCACCGCCGTCCCAAACGTGCCTGGCGCGCTGATGCGCAGCCGGCCAGAAGGCAGGCTGGCATTTTCGCGCATAGCGTCATCCAGCGCATCAAACGCATCCAGCAGCGTTTTAATGCGCTCATAGTAAGCGCGGCCCGCATCGGTCGGAGAGAGCGCCCGCGTGGTACGCTTGAGCAGCTGAACGCCCAGCAGCTGTTCAAGCCGCGACACCAGTTTTGACGCCTGCCCGCTGCTGGTGCCAAGGCGCATCGCCGCAGCGGCAAAGCTGCCCGCCTCCAGTACAGCAACAAACATCCGGTCACAATCGAGTCGATCCATCATCTCTCCAAGCAGGGCAAAGGCAGAGTATACGATCAACCCGCGCCCCTGTAAGGAGCACATTTATACGGGGATTCCATCGTAGGGGGCGGGATTTCATCGTAGGGGGCGCATTAATGCGCCCCTGGCCGCAACCCGCACCGGCCCTGACCATTAATGGCGTCATCACATCCCGCATGCGCATCAACCCGGGGCGCCATTAATAGCGTCATCACGTCCCGCACGCGAATCAACCCAGGGCGCCATTAATGGCGCCCCTACGGGGATCCCGTTGTAAGGAGGGGTGATTCCATCGTAGGGGGCGCATTAATGCGCCCCTGGCCGCAGCCCGCACGCGCATTAACCCAGGGCGCCATTAATGGCGCCCCTACGGGGATCCCGTTGTAAGGAGGGGTGATTTCATCGTAGGGGGCGCATTAATGCGCCCCTGGCCGCAACCCGGACGCGAATCAACCCAGGGCGCCATTAATGGCGCCCCTACGGGGATTACGTTGTAGGGGGCCGGGTTTCCATCGTAGGGGGCGCATTAATGCGCCCCTGGCCACAGCCCGCACGCGCATCAACCCAGGGCGCCATTAATGGCGCCCCTACGGGGATTACGTTGTAGGGGGCCGGGTTTCCATCGTAGGGGGCGCATTAATGCGCCCCTGGCCACAGCCCGCACGCGAATCAACCCAGGGCGCCATTAATGGCGCCCCTACGGGGATCCCGTTGTAAGGGGCCGGGTTTCCATCGTAGGGGGCGCATTAATGCGCCCCTGGCTGCAGCACTGCATCCTGGCGAGAAAGGGCGCTGTGACGTATCGTATACGCATTAACCCGGGTGCCGTGACGGTGCCCCTGGCCGGGAGGGCTGCATGTCACTGCATTTTCTATCATCACTGACGGAGATCGCGGCCGCGGAATGGGACGCGCTGTTACCTGACGATCAGCCCTTTTTACGCCACGCCTTTCTGACTACCCTTGAGGAGAGCGGCAGCGTACGCGCTGAAACGGGCTGGCAGCCGGCACATCTGCTCTGGCGGGAACAGGGCAAAACCGGTGCCGCACTGCCGGGCTATGTTAAATCCCACTCGCGCGGCGAATATGTCTTCGATCAGGCCTGGGCCGAAGCGTGCCAGCGTGCCGGGATCCGCTACTACCCGAAATGGCTCGGAGCGGTTCCGTTCAGTCCGGTGACGGGGCAGCGTCTGCTGGGCGAAGCGCCTGCGATCAGCCAGCTGCTGGCTGCGCTACCGGAGGCGCTGCAGGCGCGACAGATAAGCGGGGCGCATATCAACTTCACCACGCCGCCCGCCAATGCCCTGATCGCAAAGCAGCCCGACTGGCTGATGCGCCTTGGCCTGCAGTATCACTGGCACAACCGTCACTACCGCGACTTTGCTGACTTCCTTGATACGCTGATGTCGCGTAAACGCAAGCAGCTGCGTAAAGAGCGGGAGCTGGTGCAGCAGAGCGGCTTTGTGTTTAGCTGGTATCGTGGTGATGAACTGCGGGAGGATCAGTGGGATTTTGTCTACACCTGCTACGTCAGCACCTACGCGGTACGCGGCCAGCGGCCTTACCTGACGCGCGCATTTTTCAGTCTGCTGGCAGAGCGTATGCCGCAGGCGATCCGCGTGGTTATCGCCACGCTCGGTGAACAACCTGCCGCGATGGCCTTTTATCTGTGCGACAGCACCACGCTGTATGGCCGCTACTGGGGCTGTCTGGCGGAGTTTGACCGCCTGCACTTTGAAACCTGTTTTTATCAGGGTATGGAGTTTGCTATCGCGGAAGGGCTACAGCGTTTTGATGCCGGTGCGCAGGGTGAGCACAAGCTGGTGCGCGGTTTTGAACCGGTAATAACGCACTCCTGGCACTATCTGGCGCATCCGGGACTGCGCGCGGCGGTGGCTGATTTTCTGCAGCAGGAACGGGCAGGGGTGCACGACTGGGCAGATGAGGCGCGCACCGCCCTGCCGTTCCGGCGCGGCGATTAATCGGTGCCGACGAAACCGCCGGTCTGATGCTGCCACAGGCGGGCGTAAAGGCCGTTCTGTGCCAGCAGCTCGTGGTGATTGCCCATCTCCACGATCTCACCCTGCTCCAGCACTACCAGCCGGTCCATCTTCGCGATGGTCGACAGGCGATGGGCGATGGCGATCACCGTTTTGCCCTGCATCAGATTTTCCAGGCTCTCCTGTATGGCTGCTTCCACTTCGGAGTCCAGCGCTGAAGTGGCTTCATCCATAATCAGGATCGGCGCATCCTTGAGCAGCACGCGGGCGATAGCGATACGCTGCCGCTGGCCGCCGGAGAGCTTGACGCCGCGCTCGCCAACGTGCGCCTCCAGCCCGGTACGTCCCTGAGCATCAGAGAGCAGCGGAATAAACTCATCGGCACGCGCCTGCGTAATCGCCGCCTGCAGCTCCGCTTCCGTGGCGTCCGGACGACCATAAAGGAGATTGTCGCGGATGGAACGGTGCAGCAGTGAAGTATCCTGCGTGATCATACCAATCTGCCCGCGCAGGCTCGTCTGGGTGACATCCGCAATATTCTGATCGTCAATCGCAATGCGTCCGCCGTTGAGGTCATACAGGCGCAGCAGCAGATTCACCAGCGTGGATTTACCGGCACCGGAAGGGCCAATCAGGCCGATTTTTTCGCCTGGCTTAATGGTCAGATTCAGCCGGTTAATCACCTGACGATGGCTGCCATAATCAAAGCGCACATCCTCAAAACGGATCTGGCCGCGCGTCACCCGCAGCGGTGGTGCCGCCGGCGCATCCTGGACGCTGAGCGGCTGCGCAATGGTGCCCAGCCCATCCTGTACCATACCGATATTTTCAAAAATACCGTTCACCACCCACATGATCCAGCCGGACATATTCACCAGCCGGATCACCAGCCCGGTCGCCAGCGCAATGGCGCCGACGCTGATCAGCGACTGGCTCCAGAGCCACAGCGCCAGCCCGGAGGTGCTGACAATCAGCAGGCCATTGAGCGCAGAGAGCGTGATGTCCATGCTGGTCACCATGCGGCTGGCGTGGCGGGTTTTGTCGGTCTGGTCCTGAATCGCCTCGCGTGCGTAGCGCTTCTCCAGATCGGTATGCGCAAACAGCTTGATGGTGGCAATGTTGGTGTAACCATCCACAATGGTGCCCATCAGGCGCGATCGCGCCTCTGAAGAGACCACCGACCGCTGCTTCACGCGCGGCACAAAAAAGCGCAGTGACAGGCTGTAAGCAATCAGCCAGATCACCAGCGGGATCATCAGCCGCCAGTCCGCTTCTGCAAACAGCACCAGCGAGGTACCGGCGTAAATCACCACATGCCAGATGGCGTCCACCAGCTGTACCGCTGAATCGCGCAGCGCGTTGCCGGTCTGCATGATGCGCTGGGCGATGCGGCCGGCAAAATCGTTCTGAAAGAAGTTCAGGCTCTGGCGCAGTACATAGTTATGATGCTGCCAGCGGATCATGCTGGTCATGCCGGGGTTGATGCTCTGGTGAACCAGCAGGTCGTGCAGGGCGATCACCACCGGCCGCAGGATCAGCGCTACCGCCGCCATCCAGAGCAGCGCCGGCCAGTGTTCACTGAACAGCGTCGCCGGCGTGGCATGGTTGACGAGATCGATAATGCGGCTGAGATAGCTGAACAGCGCGACTTCAATCAGCGCCTGTGCCAGACCCACCACCAGCAGCGCGGCGAAACCTGGCCATACCTGACGCAGATAGTAGCGATAGAACGCGCCGAGGCTGGCGGGAGGAGAATCCGTTGGTGCATCCTGGAAAATATTGATAAAACGTTCAAAACGGCGAAACAACATAGGGTCACTCTTTCCGGAAGGTCAGAGTTAACAGCTTAGTGCAATCAGACGGAGATCACGGATATGGAGATAAAGATTCGCGGCCGCGAACCGCGCGACGCCGCGGCTTACCAGCGCCTCTACAGTCAGCCAGAGGTCTATCGCTGGACCACGCAGCTGCCCTTTCCCAGCGTAGCCACGTGGGAGAAAAAATTTGAGCGTATGGATGCCGAAGGCTATATCGCGTTTGTCGCTGAGCTGGAGGGGCAGATGGTGGGCGAACTGACGCTGTTTACCGAACAGCGGCTGCGCACCCGCCACAGCCTGAGCTTTGGCATCAGCGTTGATCCGGCGTTTGCCGGACGCGGTATCGGCGAGCAGCTGATCCGCACCGGGCTTGACTACGCCTTTAACTGGATGGGAATTATCCGCGTGGAGCTGGAGGCATTTCATGACAACGCGCGCGCGCTGCGTCTCTATACGCGTCTGGGCTTTGAGCATGAGGGCGTAAAGCGCCAGGCCTGCCTGCGCGATGGCGACTATCACGATATCGTGGTGATGGCGAAACTGCGCGACCGTCAGTAACGGTGCGCGCGCATTCTGAGGTGCGCGAAAACAAGACCTGACAGCAGAGCCGCCGCACCGGGCGGCTCTGCTGCGTTCTCAGGCGGGGCTACTGACTCTTTTTAACGTAGTTCTGCATATTCTCTTTGGTGACCAGCTCAAACGGGATCCAGACGTGAGAGGCAACCTTTTCACCGCCGATCAGCTTTTGTGCGACCTCAACAGACGTTTTGCCCTGGCCGATAGCGTCCTGAAATACGGTGACCTGGATTTTATCCTGCGCCAGCGCCTGCAGTCCGTCCGGCGTGGCGTCAATGCCGCCAATCAGCAGCTTTTTGTTGCTTTTTGCCAGCGCCATTGCCGCGCCGATTGCCATCTCATCGTTGTTCGCTGCGACGATATCAATCGACTCGCCGTTGCCAAGCCAGTTGAGCATTAAATCCATGCCTTCGTTGCGTGCATAGTTAGCGGGCTGTTTCTGCACCACCTTCATACCGGGATATTTCGCGACGACCTGCTCCACATCCTTCGTACGCTGCAGAGCGCCGGCATCAGTAAGATTGCCGATCATAATCGCCACATTGCCTTTGTAATTAGCCATCTTAGCCAGCGCTTCCATCTGCAGCGTGCCGGATTCGCGTTCATCTGAGCCAACAAACACTACGCCCGGCGGCAGCGCTTTATCGCCCGGCGTACGGTTCACATACACCAGCGGAATCTTTGCCTGCTGCGCCAGACGGGTAAGCTGTGGCGTGCTGGCCGAGTCGACCGGATCGACAATAATGGCGTCCACGCCCGCACCGATAAAACTCTGTACCTGATCGGTCTGACGACCGACGTCGCCGCGCGCATCCTCAAACTGTACCTCCAGCCCGCGCGCTTTCGCCTCTTTATCGATCGACTGGCGGATAATGGTTAAAAAATTCTGATCAAAGTAGGCCATCGACACGCCGATTTTATCCGCCAGTGACGACGCAGAGGCCGAAAGTAATCCCACCAGCAGCACCGCTTTTACTGTTTTCATTGCGTACTCCAGAGCATGAGAGAAAAGGGTTTGGAACAAATATTTCAGTAGAGTTGAAAATGACCTGTTGAAACCATTTGAGACTACGATCGGCGTACAAACCTGACAATCTGCCGGTGCGCGTTTTGCTGCCGGGAGCACATATCAGCCCGTACATAGTCAGCAGTAACCCGCTTTTCTTTCGCCTGGCGCACACTCTGCAGCGCTCGCCGGAGAAAGATCGGCAATCTGTGCGGCACAGCACGCTGCATTGTGCCAAACGCTAAAAGCGGGGACGTTTTTAACCTGCCGATCCCTGCAACCGCACAATGACCGCCCCCCAGCCCGCTTTCTATAGTTGCTGAACAGTAAAGATTGCGCGGTATTGCTGACCCCTGTCGCATCGCGGCAGGACGCTTCCCTTTCAAGGAACTGAGCCTATGTTGCAACGTCAAACCCGCAGTGAAACCAGCCATGTGCGCCTCTGGATCCTGTGTCTGATCCTGTTTCTGTCGGTAGTGGCCTATGCTGACCGGTCGATCCTGTCGATCTCCGGTTCCGCGATCAAAGAGGAGTTCGGGCTTTCGGCGATCCAGCTTGGCCTGATCCTCTCCGCCTTCAGCTGGGCCTACGTGATTGGTCAGATCCCCGGCGGCCTGCTGCTCGACCGCTTCGGCACGAAAAAAGTCTACGGCGTGACGCTGGGGCTCTGGTCGATATCCACGCTGCTGATGGGCTTTGTCGGTGAGTTCTCAGCCGGCGTGACCATGACGCTGACGCTGATGTTTGCGCTGCGCTTTGCACTGGGCCTGATAGAAGCACCCAGCTTTCCCGCCAACGCCCGTGCGGTCATTATGTGGTTTCCCGGTGCCGAGCGCGGGCGCGCTTCATCGCTGTTTGCCTCTGCCCAGTATTTCGCCGTCGCCATTTTTTCGCCGATCTCAGGCTGGCTGGTTATGCGGTTTGGCTGGGAATGGCCGTTCTTTGTGCTGGGCACCCTCGGCATTCTGGCCGTGTTTGTCTGGATGGCGTGGATGCACACGCCGCGCCAGCATCCGCGCGTGTCAAAAAGCGAGCTGAACTACATCGAGCAGGGCGGTGCGCTGGTGGATATCGATGCCGCAGAGACGCTGAAAGCCCGTCCTCCGGTTGATAAACGCATGTTTAAACTGCTGCTCAGCAGCCGCATGCTGTGGTGTGTTTACCTCGGACAGTACTGCACTATCGCGCTCAGCTATTTCTTTATTACCTGGTTTCCCATCTATCTGGTCCAGGCGCGCGGTATGAATATTATGGATGCCGGGTTTGCCACGATTGCGCCCGCGCTGTTTGGCTTCCTGGGCGGGATCAGCGGCGGTTTTCTCTCTGACAAGCTGCTGGCACGCGGCTGGAGCCTCTCCTGGGCGCGCAAGGGGCCGTTTATCGCCGGTATGCTGATGGCGGCTTCGCTGACGCTGGCCGCGGTGATCCCGACCAACGCCGGCATTATCGCTATCATGTCTTTCGCCTTCTTTGGCAAGGGAGTGGCAGCCGGTGCCGGCACCTGGACCATTGTCAGTGACACCGCGCCAAAAGAGGCGGTGGGGCTGGCGGGCGCCATCTTCAACGGTATCGGGAATATGGCTGGCTTTATCACGCCGCTGCTGTTTGGCATTATTGTCGGGCTGACCGGCAGCTACAGCGTCGGCCTGCTGTTTGTCGGCGCGCACTGCGTTATTGCAGCCCTGCTGTTTCTGCTGGTGATGGGGCCGATTCAGCGCGCAGACAGCCAGACGCCAGCGGGCCAGACGCGCACGTCGCACCGTGAGCAGGGAGATGAAGCAAAAGCGCTCTGAGCCGGTAGTCTGGCCGCCGCCACCGGTAAAGGGCACCACCGGAAAAAATGTGCGCTTTACCGGCGGGCTCACAGTCGCACAAAACGCCTCTGAAGATTTTTTGATCAGCTGCCGATACCCCTCCTGACCATCCACAGCGAGTCAGGAGAGTATGTGTGATAAAGCTGATTTCCGTGGACGAACTGCAAGAGGGCATGTTTATCCACAAACTTGAGGTCTGGTGGCTGAAAGATCTGCGCATCCGCAACCTCATGCTGATTACTGACCAGCGCCAGATCGCCATGATCCGCAGTGAAGGGATCCGCAATGTCTGGATCGATCTCGATAAGTCGGTACCGATCCCGCGCAGCCTGCCTGTCAGAACGCCGGTAGCGGAAAGTGCCTTTTTCCGCGAGCTGGATCAGGCGCAGCAGATTTTCGCCCAGGGCAAGCCGCGCGTGCTGGCGATGTTTAATGAAGCCCGTATGGGCCAGCGGCTTGACCTCAGCTTTACGCTCGATCTGGTTGAGCAGATAGCCGGATCGATTGCGCGTGAACCTTCGGCGCTGCTCAGCGTGGCGCGCCTGAAAAATCATGATGATTACACCTATCTGCACTCCATGGCGGTGTGCGGGCTGATGATCTCACTCGGTAAAAAACTGGGGCTGGAAGCCGATCAGCTGCGTCGCGTGGGCATGGCCGGCCTGCTGCACGATGTCGGCAAGGCGGCGGTGCCGCTGGCTATCCTCAATAAGCCCGGCAAACTGAGTGACGATGAGTTCGCGGTAATGCGTGAACACCCGATTGTTGGCGCACAGATGCTGATGGACGCGGATGCCGGCTACGATCTGCTGGATGTGGCGCTGCATCACCACGAAAAATTTGACGGCAGCGGCTATCCGCACGGCCTGCGCGGCGAGGAGATCACACTCTATGCCCGCATGTCCTCCGTCTGTGATGTTTATGACGCGCTCACCTCGCATCGTCCCTATCGTAAAGGCTGGACGCCCGCAGAAGCGATGCACAACATGCTGAGCTGGCGTGGCCATTTCGACCCGGCAGTGCTGCACAGTTTTGTGCGGGCGATTGGCATTTATCCGGTAGGATCGCTGGTACGGCTGGCGTCGGGACGGGTCGCGCTGGTGGTGCAGGCGGGCGAAAAATCGCTGCTGAAGCCTAAGCTGCACGTCTTCTGGTCGCTGCATGCCCGGCGCGAAGTCAAACCGGAAATTGTCGATTTAGGTGACAGCTTCTGCACCGACAGCATCACCGGCGCTGAAGAGGGGTCGCTGTGGCAGAACATTGACCTTAACCGCGTCTGGGCGCTGGAAAGCGCTTAATTTTCCGCTGTTTTTATACTTTCTTTACGCCTGCCTTCCGCCTTTTTATCTCTTCTTTATACCGCGCCGCGCATGCTTGTCGCTCTACTGATGACTCCGGAGGTTGCTGTGAGCATGGGCGTAATAGCGGGCATTGTGCTGCTGATTTTGTTGCTGGGCTATCTGGTATATGCCCTGCTTAATGCGGAGGCATTCTGATGGCGGCGAATGCCTTTTTACTGATCGCGCTGTTTCTGCTGGTGCTGATGGCGCTGGCGCAGCCGCTGGGGCGCTTTCTGGCGCGGCTGGTCGCGGATAAACCGCTGCTGCCGCGCACCGAGCGCCTGCTGTGGCAGCTGACGGGCGCCGGGGAGGCGGCGATGCGCTGGCAGCACTATCTGCTGGCGCTGCTGCTGTTTAATGCCGTCGGCTTTGTGGTGCTGCTGGCGATACTGATGCTGCAGGGGACGCTGCCGCTTAATCCGCAGCAGATGCCGGGCCTGAGCTGGGATCTGGCGTTTAACACCGCCGTAAGCTTTGTCACCAATACTAACTGGCAGGCGTATGGCGGTGAGAGCAGCCTGAGCTACTTCAGCCAGATGGCGGGGCTGACGGTACAAAACGTTCTCTCTGCGGCAACCGGTATCGCCGTGGCGTTTGCCCTGATGCGCGGCTTTGCTAACCGCTCGCTGGCCACGCTCGGCAACGCCTGGCGTGATCTGACGCGCATCACGCTCTATGTCCTGCTGCCGCTCAGCCTGGTGCTTGCGCTGTTTTATGTCAGCCAGGGCACGATCCAGAGCTTTGCGCCTTATCACACCCTGACCACGCTGGAAGGCGCACAGCAGACGCTGCCGTTCGGTCCGGTGGCGTCACAGGAAGCCATCAAGATGCTCGGCACCAACGGCGGCGGGTTCTTTAACGCGAACTCTGCACACCCGTTTGAGAATCCAACCGCGCTGACCAACGTTGTTCAGATGCTGAGCATTTTTCTGATCCCGGCGGCGCTCTGCTTTACGTTCGGGCAACACCTGGGCGATCGCCGTCAGGGTCATATGCTGCTGTGGACCATGAGCATTCTGTTTGTCCTCGCCGCATCGGCGGTGATGTGGGCAGAGGTGCGGGGCAACCCGCATTTCCTGGCGCTGGGCGCTGACAGCGCGCTCAACATGGAGGGCAAGGAGACGCGCTTCGGCATACTCAACTCTGGCCTGTTCGCGGTGGTCACCACGGCCGCCTCCTGCGGCGCGGTCAATGCGATGCACGACTCCTTTACCGCGCTGGGCGGCATGGTACCGATGTGGCTGATGCAGCTGGGCGAAGTGGTGTTCGGCGGCGTGGGTGCAGGGCTGTACGGCATGCTGCTGTTTGTCCTGCTGGCGGTGTTTATCGCCGGGCTGATGATCGGGCGCACCCCGGAGTATCGCGGTAAAAAAATCGACGTGTGGGAGATGAAAATGACCGCGCTGGCGATCCTGGTCACGCCCGCGCTGGTGCTGTCGGGCACTGCCCTGGCGCTGATGACCGATGCCGGCCGCGCAGCGATGGCCAACCCCGGCATTCACGGTTTCAGCGAGGTGCTTTATGCGGTGTCGTCTGCGGCAAATAACAACGGCAGCGCCTTTGCCGGACTTAGCGCCAGCACGCCGTTCTGGAACCTGCTGCTCGGGGTCTGCATGCTGGCGGGCCGCTTCGGCATCATCATTCCGGTCCTGGCGATTGCCGGATCGCTGGCGGCGAAAAACGTGCAGCCCGCGGGCAACGGGACGCTGCCGACGCACGGCCCGCTGTTTATCGGCCTGCTGATCGGCACCGTACTGCTGGTGGGTGCGCTGACCTTCATTCCCGCGCTGGCGCTTGGGCCGGTCGCGGAACATCTGCAACTGATTCAGGAATAACGCAATCATGAGTCGTCAACATCTGGCGCTGTTTGATGCACAGCTGACCCGCACCGCGCTGCTGGATGCGGTCAAAAAACTCGATCCGCGCGTGCAGTTCCGCAATCCGGTGATGTTTCTGGTGTGGCTGGGCAGCGTGCTGACGTCGCTGCTCGTCGCCGGCATGCTGGCCGGCTGGCTGAGCGGCAGCGCCGGCTTCACCGCCGCAATTGCCTTCTGGCTCTGGATCACCGTGCTGTTCGCCAGCTTTGCGGAAGCGCTGGCGGAAGGGCGCAGCAAAGCGCAGGCCAACAGCCTGAAAGGCATAAAGAAAACCAGCGAGGCGAAGAAGCTGGCGGCGCCGCACTATGGGGCAGCATGGCAGCCAGCCTCTGCTGATACGCTGCGCAAAGGTGACGTGGTACTGGCTGAAGCGGGAGATGTGATCCCCTGCGACGGCGAGGTTCTGGAAGGCGGCGCGTCGGTGGATGAGAGCGCCATTACCGGTGAGTCAGCGCCGGTGATACGCGAGTCCGGCGGTGATTTTGCTTCCGTGACCGGCGGCACGCGTATTCTGTCTGACTGGCTGGTGATCCGGTGCAGCGTGAATCCGGGTGAAACCTTTCTCGATCGCATGATCGCTATGGTGGAGGGCGCAAAACGTCGCAAAACCCCGAATGAGATCGCGCTGACCATTCTGCTGGTTTCACTGACCATCGTATTTCTGCTGGCAACCGCCACGCTGTGGCCGTTTTCCGCGTATGGCGGGACGCCGGTCAGCGTAACGGTGCTGGTGGCGCTGCTGGTCTGCCTTATCCCTACCACGATTGGTGGCCTGCTGTCGGCCATTGGTGTCGCGGGCATGAGCCGCATGCTGGGGGCAAACGTGATTGCCACCAGCGGACGCGCCGTAGAGGCGGCGGGGGATGTCGACGTCCTGCTGCTGGATAAAACCGGCACCATCACGCTCGGTAATCGCCAGGCGACGCAGTTTCTGCCCGCGCCGGGCGTCAGCGAAGAGCAGCTGGCGGATGCGGCACAGCTCGCCTCGCTGGCCGATGAAACGCCGGAAGGACGCAGTATTGTGGTGCTGGCAAAGCAGCGGTTTAACCTGCGCGAACGCGATCTCAGCGCCATGGGCGCCAGCTTTATCCCTTTTTCCGCCCAGACCCGCATGAGCGGCGTGAACGTGCAGAATCGGCTGATCCGCAAAGGCGCGGTGGATGCCGTGCGCCGTTATATTGATGCCGGCAATGGACGTTTTCCGGCGGAGGTCAACGCCCGGGTTGAGGAGGTGGCACGCGCCGGCGGTACGCCGCTGGTGGTGGCCGAAGGCGCGCAGGTTCTGGGCGTGGTGGCGCTGAAAGATATTGTCAAAGGCGGCATTAAAGAACGGTTTGCTGAACTGCGCCGGATGGGGATCAAAACCGTGATGATCACCGGCGACAACCCGCTGACCGCAGCGGCTATCGCGGCGGAAGCAGGCGTGGATGATTTTCTGTCAGAGGCGACGCCGGAAGCCAAGCTGGCGCTGATCCGTCAGTATCAGTCAGAAGGCCGGCTGGTGGCAATGACCGGCGACGGCACCAACGATGCGCCTGCGCTGGCGCAGGCAGACGTCGCGGTGGCGATGAATTCCGGCACCCAGGCGGCGAAAGAGGCAGGGAACATGGTCGATCTCGACTCTAATCCGACCAAACTGCTGGAGGTGGTGCATATCGGTAAACAGATGCTGATGACGCGGGGCTCGCTGACCACCTTCAGCATCGCCAACGACGTGGCAAAATACTTTGCCATCATTCCGGCGGCGTTTGCCGTGACCTACCCGCAGCTCAACATGCTCAACGTTATGGCGCTGCACTCTCCCGCCTCGGCGATTTTGTCGGCGGTGATGTTTAACGCTCTGGTGATTGTGTTTCTTATTCCGCTTGCGCTGAAAGGGGTGAGCTACCGGCCGATGAGCGCGGCGGCGCTGCTGCGACGCAATCTGTGGATTTACGGTGCGGGCGGGCTGGTGGTGCCTTTTATCGGTATCAAAGCGATTGACCTGCTGCTCACGCTGTCAGGCCTGGTATAAGGAGAAGAGAGATGAGTCAGTTACGTCCGGCTGTTGTATTGTTTATGGTGCTGATGCTGTTCACCGGTGCACTCTATCCGCTGCTGACCACCGGGCTGGCACAGTGGTGGTTTCCGCAGCAGGCGAGCGGTTCGCTGCTGGAGCAGGCGGGCAGCGTGCGCGGCTCGGCGCTGATTGGGCAGCTGTTCACTCAGCCCGGCTATTTCCAGGGACGGCCATCGGCCACGGCAGAGCATCCTTATAACGCCCGGGCCTCCGGCGGCAGCAACCTGGCCGGGAGTAACCCGGCGCTGGACAGTGCCGTCGCGGCGCGCGTGGCCGCACTGCGGGCAGCAAACCCGCAGGCGGCGGCTGCCGTGCCGGTTGAGCTGGTCACCGCGTCCGCCAGCGGGCTGGATCCCGATATTTCACCTGCGGCCGCGCGCTGGCAGGCGCCGCGCATTGCGGCGGCACGCGGTATCACACCGGCCCAGGTGACCGCGCTGATTGCGCAGCTTACCGTGCGTCCGCTGCTGCCGTTTATCGGTGAAGAGACCGTTAACGTACTGCGGCTCAATCTGGCGCTGGATAATTTGAATCCGGTGCGCATTCATGCGCACCCGACACTGTAGGGTCACCCTTCATGGCGACCGTTTCAATGATGGTACGGAACTCACTCTTTGAACGACATGAATGATGAACTGTCCCGGCCCGATCCCGACGCGCTGCTGCTGACGCAGCAGGACGGGCATCGCGGCAAGCTGAAAATTTATTTTGGTGCCTGTGCCGGCGTGGGTAAAACCTTTGCGATGCTGCAGGAGGCGCAGCGGCTGCGTGCGCAGGGGCTGGATGTGCTGGCCGGTATTGTGGAGACCCATAATCGCGCAGAAACGGCGGCGCTGCTTGATGGCCTGACGCTGCTGCCGCGCCGCGCCGCCGGTCGCTCACACCATACGGAGTTCGATCTGGACGCGGCACTGGCGCGTCACCCGGCGGTGATCCTGATGGATGAGCTGGCGCATACCAACGTGCAGGGCGCGCGCCATCCTAAACGCTGGCAGGATATTGACGAGCTGCTTGATGCCGGCATCGATGTCATTACCACGGTTAACGTACAGCATCTCGAAAGCCTGAATGACGTGGTGGCCGGAATTACCGGGATCCAGGTGCGCGAAACCGTGCCCGATCCCTTTTTCGACAGCGCGGATGAGATCGTGCTGGTGGACCTGCCGCCGGACGATCTGCGTCAGCGGCTGAAAGAGGGCAAGGTCTACATCGGCGACCGGGCCGAACGCGCGATTGAAAACTTTTTCCGCAAGGGCAACCTGTTTGCGCTGCGTGAACTGGCGCTGCGCCGTACTGCCGATCGCGTGGACGATCAGATGCGCGCCTGGCGTGATCAGCAGGGACGCGATCGGGTCTGGCATACCCGGGATGCGATTTTACTCTGTATTGGTGATGACACCGGCAGCGAAAAGCTGGTGCGCACCGCTGCGCGTCTGGCGGCGCGGCTCGGCAGCGTCTGGCACGCCATTTATGTGGAAACCCCGCGCCTGCATCGCCTGCCGGAGACGCAGCGGCGCGCGATCCTGCGTACGCTGCAGCTGGCGCAGGAGCTGGGCGCGGAAACCGCCACGCTCGCCGATCCGGATGAAGTGCGCGCGGTGCTGCGCTACGCGCGCGAGCATAATCTGGGCAAAATTGTCGCCGGACGCCAGCCGCACCGGCGCTTCCGCCGCGACAGCTTCGCCCAGCGTCTCGGCGAGCTGGGGCCGGATCTCGATCTGCTGGTCGTGGCGCTGGATGAGCCGCTGCGTCCGGCGCTGCATGCGGCCAGCAGCAAACCGGCCAGCAGCGATAAGTGGCGGCTGCGGCTGCGCGGCTGCGTCATGGCGCTGCTGCTCTGCCTTGCGGTAACGTTTATCGGGCGCGGCCTGCTTGCGGAGTTCGACAGCGCCAATGCCGTCATGATCTATCTGCTGTCGGTGGTGCTGGTGGCGCTGCGCTACGGGCGCTGGCCCTCGGTGTTTGCCACCGTAATTAATGTTCTCGCGTTTGATCTGATGTTTGTCGCGCCCACCGGCACCGTCGCCGTTTCTGACCTGCAGTATCTGGTCACCTTTGGCGTGATGCTGGCGGTCGGCGTGATCGTCGGAAATCTCACCGCCGGGGTGCGCTATCAGGCCAGGGTGGCGCGCTATCGCGAGCAGCGCGCCCGCTACCTTTATGAGATGGCAAAATCGCTCGGCAGCGCGCTGACGCCGCAGGATATTGCCGCTACCGCACAGCGGGTCATTGAGGTGACGCTGCAGGCGCGCAGTCAGCTGCTGCTGCCCGATGAGCAGGGGGAGCTGCAGGCGACCGGACCAGATTTACGCGGCACGCCGCCCGATGCCGGGATCGCAAAATGGAGCTACAGCAAAGGCCAGCCCGCCGGTGCCGGCACCGATACGCTGCCGGCCGTGCCCTATCAGATTGTGCCGCTGAAGAGCGGTCAGCAGTGCCGGGGTCTGCTGGTGGTCGAGCCGGAGAACCTGCGCCAGCTGATGATCCCGGAGCAGCAGCGGCTGGTGGAGACGTTTACCGTGCTGATCGCCAACGCGCTGGAGCGCATGGCGCTGACGCAGAGCGAAGCGGCGTCGCGCCTCGCAGCAGAGCGGGAGCAGCTGCGCAATGCGCTGCTGTCGGCGCTGTCACACGATCTGCGCACGCCGCTGACGGTGCTGTTTGGTCAGGCAGAGATGCTGATGCTCGACCTTGCGCATGCGCATGCGCAGTCGCCGTTTGTCGCGCAGGCCGGCCAGATCCGTGAGCAGACGCTGAGCACGATTCGCCTGGTCAGCAATATGCTGGATATGGCGCGCATTCAGTCCGGCGGCCTGCAGCTGCGCGAAGAGTGGGTGGCGCTGGATGAGGTGATCGATGGCGCGCTGCGCAGCATGGGGCCGATGCTGAAAGGCCACGCGTTTGAGCTGGCGCTGCCGTCGGAGCTGGTCCTGATTAAAGGCGACAGCGCGATGCTGGAGCGGGTATTTTCCAATCTGGTTGAGAACAGCCTGAAGTATGCCGGTAACGCGGCGCAGCACGGTATTCGCGCCTGGCGCGACGGCACCCGGCTCGAAATCGGCGTCTGGGACAGCGGGCCGGGCATCGCGGGCGATAGCCTGACGCAGATTTTTGATAAGTTTGCCCGGGGCGATAAAGAGTCTGCCGTACCAGGGGTCGGGCTGGGGCTGGCGATCAGCAAGACCATCACCGAAGCGCATCGCGGACGCATCTGGGCGGAAAACCGTGCCAGCGGCGGGGCTGAATTTCGCCTGTCGCTGCCGCTCCCGGCGCCGCCGGAAATTTCCGAGGCCGCGCTTAAATAACTTCACGCAAGTTCGGGTATACTCGGCAGCTTCGCTGCTAACTTATGGAAACTTATGGAACGTTTTACCGAAAACCTGATGTATTCATCACGCTGGCTGCTGGCACCGGTTTACATTGGACTTTCGCTGGGCCTGCTGGCGCTGACCGTTAAATTTTTTCAGGAAATTTTCCATCTGCTGCCGAACATCCTCAGCATTGCGGAAAACGATCTGATCCTGCTGCTGCTGTCGCTGGTTGACATGACGCTGGTCGGGGGGCTGCTGGTGATGGTGATGCTCTCCGGCTATGAAAACTTTGTCTCGAAGCTCGATATCGCCGAACACAAAGAGAAGCTGAGCTGGCTGGGCAAGATGGACTCCGGCTCGCTTAAAAATAAAGTCGCCGCCTCCATTGTCGCGATCTCCTCTATCCATCTGCTGCGCATCTTTATGGATGCGCGCAACGTCGCCAACGACAAACTGATGTGGTACGTGATCATCCATCTGACCTTTGTGCTCTCCGCGTTTGTTATGGGCTGGCTGGATAACATGTCCAAGATGGAGAAAAAGAAGGCTGACTGACCGGCTCAGCGTGCCGGCGGCCGGGTACCCAGCAGCTGCGGCATCACCGCTTTGATCAGCGTAAAAAAATGGCGCAGCCTTGCCGGATAGTAGCTGGCCCACGGATAGGTCAGCCAGACCGGCAGCGGCGGTGCCTGCCACGCCGGCAGCAGCTGCACCAGCGCGCCGGATGCCAGATCGTCCTGCACGACCCACGATGACACCACCGCAGCGCCCATTCCGGCCAGGGCGGCCTTGCGCACGGCATAGAGGCTGTCGCTGGCGAGCCGCGGCGCGATAGCCAGACTTACCATTGCGCTATCGCTGACGCGCTGCAGCGCAATCTCATTGCGATAAAAGCTGGTCAGCGCCAGCCACGGCAGCTGTGCCAGTTCATCGGTCTGCGTCACCGGGGGATGGGCGGCCAGCAGCGCCGGCGCCGCCACCACAATACGCGGCACCTCGGCCAGCAGCACGGCCACAATGCCCGGATCGTCGGGCGCGCCAACCTGAATCGCACAGTCAATATTTTCACGGATAAAGTCCGGCGTGCGATCGTTGAGCATCCACTCCACATTCAGACGCGGGTAGCGCTGCAGCCAGGTCACCAGTGGCGTAATCAGCTGATCCTGTCCGAAGGCGTGCGGCGCGCGTACCCGCAGCGTGCCCGCCGGTTCATCATGCGACCCGGTCAGCTCATCTTCCAGCGCATACCACGTGGCCATTAACTGTCGCGCCTGCGTATAGCAGCGCTCCCCGTCATCCGTCAGTTTAAGCGCATGTGTGGTACGCAGTATCAGCTTCAGGCCGAGATAGTGCTCCAGCGCCTGCAGACGGCGGCTGATGGTGGGCTGTGTGATGCTGAGCTGCCGCGCGGCGGCAGAGAGAGAGCCACTCTCAACGATACGGATAAAGGTCTGCATCAGGGCGATACGATCGGTACTGGTCAGGTTGTTCATACGTGTCATGCATAACAGTTGTGTGTTACCACACTCTACCGCGTATGGCTGCCGTGCGCTTTACTGGATGCAACTTTTCAGGAGAACTGCCCATGTCTGTTTTATCCTCATCTGCCCGTCGCGCAGAAACGCTTCCCGCTCCGCTGCTGTTTACGCTTGCCGCCGGTGCCGGCCTGAGCGTCGCTTCTATTTATTACAGCCAGCCCATGCTGGATATCATCAGTAAAACATTTAACACCGGCATCAGCAGCACCGGTATGGTGCCGATGCTGACGCAGGCGGGCTATGCGCTGGGGATCCTGCTGCTGGCCCCGCTGGGCGATCGCCATGACCGGCGCACCATTATTCTGATTAAGGGATTACTGCTGGTGGCCTCGCTGCTGCTGTGCGGGTTTGCCGGCGGGATCGGCGCGCTGCTGATCGCCAGCTTTGTGACCGGACTGACCGCCACCGTGGCACAGGATATTGTGCCCGCTTCTGCCGCGCTGGCACCTGAGCATCGCCGCGGCAGGGCGGTTGGCGTGGTAATGACCGGGTTGCTGGCGGGTATTCTGCTGTCGCGGGTGATCAGCGGTCTGGTGGCGGAGTATGCCGGCTGGCGTACGCTCTATTTTATCGCCGCGGGCGCTATGCTGCTGATGACGCTGGCACTCTGGCGCGTGCTGCCGCGCTTCACACCCGGTACCGCCGTCAGCTATCCGCGCCTGCTACTGTCGCTGGCGCAGCTGTGGCGTCAGCATCAGACGCTGCGCCGCGCCGCGCTGGCACAGGGACTGTTATCCGTGGGATTCAGCGCCTTCTGGTCCACGCTGGCGCTGATGCTGAGCGAGCGCTTTCATTTCGACAGTGCCGTTGCGGGCGCGTTTGGCCTGGCGGGTGCGGCAGGGGCGCTGGCAGCCCCGCTGGCCGGTAGCGTGGCCGATCGCATCGGTCCGGCGCGGGTGACACAGTACGGCTCTGCGCTGGTGATGGGGTCGTTCGCGCTGATGTTCCTGCTGCCGCTGCTGCCGCTGCCGGCGCAGCCGGGCGTGATTATCCTGAGTACGGTGGGATTTGATCTGGGGGTGCAGGCGACGCTGGTCGCGCATCAGACGCTGGTCTACAGTCTGGCACCCGAGGCGCGCAGCCGCCTGAATGCCCTGATGTTTACCGTAATATTTGTCGGTATGGCCGTCGGTGCGGCACTGGGCAGCCTGGCCCTGGCGCATTTTGGCTGGAGCGGCGTGGTCACGCTGGCAACGGCGGCGGCACTGCTGGCCCTGCTGGTACGTCTGCGCAGCGCACACCTCAAAAACTAATTTTCAATCATGTGCCAGGCTTAAGAGAGTTATGTTTTTGAAAAGCGGAGCGTTATGAATTTCCTTGCCTGGACCGCCGTTGTCGGCGGTCTGTTACTGATCATGTCACTGGCCTCCGGCTGGATCCATCGCGGACCGGTGACCTCATTCGGCCTCTATCTTATCGCCGGGATTATCTGCGGTCCCTGGGTGCTGGATCTGCTGCGTATCGATATTGTGGGTCACTCTGAGCTGGTGGCGCATATCACCGAAATCACGATGGCCGCGTCGCTGTTTATCACCGGGCTGAAGCTGCGTCTGCCGCTGAAAGCGCACGCGTGGCGGGTCGGACTGCGGCTGGCATTTCCGGCGATGCTGCTGACGGTGGGCGGTATGGCGTGCCTGGTGCACTGGATCACCGGTTTTAACTGGCCGCTGTCGCTGGCGTTTGGCGCCATTGTTGCGCCAACCGATCCGGTGCTGGCCAGCCTGATTTCAGTCAACGATGCGCGCGATGATGATGCACTGCGCGTTGCGCTCTCCAGCGAAGCGGGGATGAACGATGGTTCGGCGCTGCCGCTGCTGATCCTGGCGCTGCTGCTGATGCGCCCGGAAGGGTTTGATCTCGCCAGCCTGGGGGAGTGGGCGACGCTGGATGTGCTCTGGTCTATTGGCGGTGGTATTGCGATTGGCTATCTGCTGGGGCGCATTATCGGCCAGCTGGCGGCGCGGCTGCGCAGCGCGCACGATGACGTAGCGCCAAACGATTTTCTTGCGCTGGCGCTTATTGCGTTCAGCTATGCTGCCTCGCAGGCGCTGGATGCCTCTGGCTTTCTGGCGACCTTCGCCGCAGGCGTCGGCCTGCGTCGCGCTGAACTGCGCGTAACGCGCTGTTTTCCGCTGGAAGATCTGCCGGAAGAGAAACAACATCTGCCGGCCGAGGTTATGGTGAACCCCAATCAGCGCGTACGGCAGAGCGGTGGCGGAATGGTTAAATCCGTGGGCCTGGTGATTGGCGATGCGCTCTCATTTGGCGATACGGTGGAACGCCTGCTGGCCGCCGCGCTGATGGTTGTGCTGGGCATTACGCTGGCGCACCACTGGAACCCGATGGGCATTGGCCTGGCGCTGCTGCTGTTTATCGTGGTGCGACCGCTGGCAGTCTGGCTTACTACCTGGCGCTGTGAAATGCCGCGCGCGCGCCGGCTGCTGATTGGCTGGCTCGGCATTCGCGGAATTGGCAGTATCAACTATATCGCTTTTGCCTGGGTGCACGGCCTGCAGGGCACTGAAGCGCAGCAGATGGTGGATATGGCCCTGACCATTGTAGTATGCAGCGTGGTGCTGCACGGTATCACAGTGACACCGCTCTTAAACTGGCGTGCTGCCCGTCAGGCGGCACGCGCGCAACAGGATGAAACCTGAGTTTCCGGAAACAACAGGAGCCTTTATGAAACGCTTATTGATTGCCCTGATGGGCTTAACCCTTTCTGCCGGTGCGCTGGCGGAAGAGGCGGATGCACAAGAGAATATCTACGCTGGTCAGCTCTGCCATCTGGTCAGCAGCGAGCAGAAAACCGGTGACATGGAGAGCTATACCGCGAAGCTGAAAGCGCAAATGGCCGCCAGCCAGTCGCCTTCTGCAATGAACAAGCCTGAGTTCGATGAAGAGATCGCACAGGAAGTGATCAACGGCTGGCTGGAACTGGGTGAAGAAGAGCGCGGTAAGCTGCGTCACGATCAGCAGCAGTGCGAGCAGACCGTCATGACGCAGTTTCAGCAGCAGGATTAAGCCGCGTCTTTGGTCTGCAGGCCGCCGCAGCTGTAACAATCACATTATACGCGCCTTTTACGGCGCGTTTTTTTATGGCTTTTTGGTGCGGAATGCGTACATTATCGCCGGATAGAAATCAGACTTTCGTCACACCAATAATCTGACCCGGAGCCGGGTGTTTCCTGAGAGTGGCTGGCACGCAACATGATGACACGTCGTCGTTTTTTACAGGCGAGCGGAGCAACCGTTCTCGCGATGACCACCGGTAAGCTGTTTGCCCGTGATGACATCATTCCGCTCTGGCCGGATGAGCCGCCGGGCGGTGGCGGCCCGTCTGGCTTGTTGAGGGTCAACACCAAAGGCTCATGGACCAACATCGTTTCACCCGCTATTCAGCGCTTTCGTCCGGAGAATCCCAACGGCGAGGCGGTGCTGATTGCCGCAGGCGGCGGTTATCGCTTTATCGGTATGGGCCGGGAGGCGTGGCCGGTTGCGCGCTGGCTGAATGCCAATGGCTATACCGCCTATGTGCTGAGCTATCGCCTGCCCGGTGAGAAGTGGCAGGCGGGCAATCTGGCACCGCTGCAGGATGCGCAGCGCGCCATTCGCATGGTGCGCGCGATGGAGTCGAACGTGCACCTGCTCGGCTTTTCGGCCGGCGGTCATCTGATGGGCATGGCCGCCGCGCGGCCTGATTTTCGCACCTATCCGCAGCAGGACGCGCTGGATGAGATCGTGCCGTCGGCCAGCAGCGTAGGGCTTATCTATCCGGTGATCACGCTGGAAGCGCCGTTTCAGCATACGCAGACCCGCCTGATGATGGTGGGGGCACACGCCACCGCGACTCAGGCGGCAAACTGGTCAGTGCAAAACTATGTCACCCGCGCCTATCCACCGACGTTTCTCGCCCAGGCGGAGGACGATCGCACCTCTAATCCCTACAACACCGAACTGATGCGCGACGTCTGCCGGCGCATGCGCGTACCGGTTGAGCTGATTGAGCTTAGCAGCGGCGGGCACGGCTTTGGCCTGGGTAAAGCGGGCACGCCTGCTGCGCTCTGGGACCAGGCGTATGTGCGCTGGCTTGATAAACTGAGCTGATCGCTGCGGCGTGTCCGCCGCACACCTTACCAGGCACGAATGCTGTTGCACTGCCACACTCAGTAACCGGTAGCGCGTTATTGTGTGTTCTGACAGGAGAAAAGCGAATGAAAGCGATGATTCTTAACCAGCCCGGCGGCCTGGATAATCTGCAGCAGGTGGATCTGCCCGATCCTGGCAAGCCCGCTGCTGATGAGATCCGCGTCCGTATCCACGCCACCTCACTTAACTATCACGATCTGCTGGTCGCAGACGGCTCGATCCCGACTGAAGCAGGGCGCATCATGATGGCGGACGGCGCAGGCGTTGTGGAAGAGGTGGGCAGCAGCGTCAGCGAATTCCGGCCCGGCGACCATGTGGTCTCCTGCTTTTTCCCGCAGTGGCAGGATGGCCTGCCTTACGCCCGCGTGGGTGACTTTACCCGTACGCCAGGGGATGGTGCCCACGGCTTTGCCGCTGAAATCGTGGTGCGTCCGGCGCATCACTTTACGCTGGCACCGCGCGGCTGGAGCCATGCCGAAGCGGCGACTATCACCACCTCCGGGCTGACGGCGTGGCGGGCGCTGGTGGGGGATGCACAGATCAAAGCGGGTGATACCATCGTTACGCTCGGCACCGGCGGTGTCTCTATCACCGCACTGCAGATTGCTAAAGCGATGGGTGCACGGGTGATTGTCACGTCCTCTTCTGATGAAAAGCTGGCGCGTGCGCGCGAGCTGGGCGCCGATGCCGGTATCAACTATCGCACCACGCCCGGCTGGGGCAGCGAAGTACAGCAGCTGACGGAGGGTGTCGGTGCGGACGTGGTGATTGAACTGGGCGGACCCGGCACCATGGCAGAGTCGATCAAAGCAGTGCGCATCGGCGGACATATCGCGCTGATTGGCGTACTGACCGGCCATGAGGGTGTGATCCCGACCTCGCTGTTAATGGCGAAGCAGGCGCGGATCCAGGGGCTGATTGTGGGTCATCGTCGTCAGCAGCAGGAGTTTGTACGTGCGCTGGAGCAGATTGCGGTCCGGCCGGTAATCGGCGAGCATTTCAACGCTCTGGGCGAGCTGCCGGCGGCGTTCCGTCATCAGCAGGGTGCCAGCCACTTTGGCAAAATTACCGTCTCCTGGTAATAGGCTACGGCGATCAAAAAAGGCGCCCGTCCGGGCGCCTTTTTGTTAACGCATCGTCACAAACTCTTCCGCTGCGGTGGGGTGAATCGCCACGGTATTGTCGAAATCTTTTTTCGTGGCACCCATCTTCAGCGCCACGGCAAAGCCCTGCAGCATCTCATCCATGCCGCTGCCGATGCCGTGAATACCAACAATCTTCTCTTCCGGGCCGACGCAGACCAGCTTCATGCGGCACGGCTGGCGATGCTGCGTGACCGCGGTATACATGGCGGTAAAAGAGGATTTATAGACCTTCACATGATCGTCGCCATACTGCTCACGCGCCTGCGGTTCGGTCAGGCCCACCGTGCCGATAGGCGGATGGCTGAATACCACGGTCGGGACATTGCTGTAGTCGAGATGCTCATCCGGCTTGTTGTTAAACAGACGCTCAGAGAGGCGGCGGCCTGCCGCTACTGCCACCGGCGTCAGCTCGACGGCACCGGTGTTATCGCCCACCGCATAAATGCCGGCAACGCTGGTATTCTGAAACTTATCGACCCGGATATAGCCTTTCTCATCAAGCGCAACGCCGGTCACGTCAAGGTTGAGATTATCGGTCGCCGGTTCGCGGCCCACGGCCCAGACCAGGCAATCCACCGTCTGTTCGCTGCCATTTTCCAGCTGCAGCGTCAGGCTGCCGTCGGCATTTTTCACCACGGCTTTTGGCGTCGCTTCGGTGTGCAGCTGCGGGCCTTCCGCCTGCATCACCTCCACCAGCGTTTCACTCAATAGCGGATCAAAACTGCGCAGCGGAGCGTGTTTACGCACAAACAGATGCGTTTCCGCGCCCAGCGCATTGACCACGCCTGCCAGCTCAACGGCAATATAGCCTGCACCCACGACGGCCACGCGCCGCGGCAAAGATTCCAGCTCAAAGAAACCGTCAGAATCGATGCCATATTCTGCACCCGGCACAGCAGGGCGCACCGGGCGTCCGCCGGTGGCGATCAGGATATGATCGGCGGTGATCGTTTCACCATTCACTTCCACCGTGTGCGCATCCACAAAGCGGGCAAAGCCTTTGATGACCTCGACCTTGTTTTTGCCCAGTACGTTGTCATAGGAGCTGTGAATGCGATCGATATAGGCGCTGCGGTTTTTTACCAGCGTGGCCCAGTCAAAGCGATTCACCGTGGTGTCAAAGCCATAATCCGGTCCGTACAGGTGAATAGCTTCGGCGATCTGCGCCGCATGCCACATGACCTTTTTCGGCACGCAACCGACGTTAACGCAGGTGCCACCCAGCTCTTTCGCTTCGATCAGCGCACACGTCTGGCCGTGCATGGCTGCACGATTAATGGAGGCGATGCCGCCGCTGCCGCCGCCGATAGCGAGGTAGTCAAAATGTCTGGTCATCCGTTGTTTCCGTCTGTTGAGAAAATATGGCGTAAAGTTTACCGCTACCTGACGGAGCGGCGCAAAGGTTCCGCCTATGATTATCAATTTGCGCGTAAGACCTCGCCCAATCGGGCGGGGATATAAGCGCGGTAACTGCGTAACATTCCTTGACCTTCTTACATAATGCGCCATAATATGTAAAGCATGAAACGCGCATATAAATACAGATTCTATCCAACACCCGATCAGATTGAGTTACTGGCTCAAACGTTCGGTTGTGTGCGTTTTGTCTATAACAGCATCTTGCGCTGGCGCACCGATGCTTATTACGAACGACAAGAGAAGATCGGCTATACACAAGCCAGCGCACGATTAACCGCACTGAAAAAAGAGCCAGATTTTGCCTGGCTCAATGACGTTTCCAGCGTGCCACTACAGCAAGCCTTGCGCCACCAACAAGCCGCCTTTTCTAACTTCTTTGCAGGTCGGGCAAAGTATCCGACATTCAAAAGCAAGCGCCATAAACAGGCCGCTACGCTGACGGATGCCGCGTTTAAATACCGCGACGGCAAGTTGTACATGGCAAAGAGCAAAGCGCCTTTAGACGTGCGCTGGAGTCGCCCTTTGCCGTCCGTGCCGTCTACCGTCACCGTGTCCAAAGATTCAGCGGGGCGCTACTTTGTTTCGTGCCTCTGCGAGTTTGAACCTGTATCACTGCCGATCACCGCGTCCACGGTCGGCATTGATGTTGGTTTAAAAGATTTGTTCGTCACCGATACCGGATTCAAAACCGGCAATCCCCGCCATACTGCTAAATATGCGAAGCGATTAGCCCTGCTACAGCGACGTTTGAGCAAGAAACAAAAAGGCTCAAAGAACCGCGCCAAAGCCCGCGCCAAAGTCGCCCGCATTCACGTGAAAATTGCTGATTGCCGCCTGGATAACTTGCACAAGCTATCCCGCAAGCTCATTAACGAAAACCAAGTTGTTTGCGTCGAATCCCTGAAAGTGAAGAACATGATCCGTAACCCGAAGTTATCCAAAGCGATAGCAGACGCAAGCTGGGGTGAATTCGTGCGCCAGCTTGAATATAAGGGCGAATGGTCGGGGCGATCCGTGGTCGCCATTGACCAGTTTTTCCCGTCCTCAAAACGCTGTAGCGGTTGCGGCTATACCATGCCAAAGATGGCGCTTAACGTTCGTTCGTGGATCTGCCCTGAGTGCGGGGCTAACCATGATCGTGACGTAAACGCTGCGAAGAATATAAAAGCGGTCGGGCTGACCGCGTTAGCCCACGGAGCGACTGTAAACCCTAAAGCCGCGTAATGCGGCTTAGGTAGGTTGCGTTGAAGTAGGAATCCTCGCCCTTTAGGGCGGGGAGCAGTCAAGATAGAGTGAAATCCAGGTTTCGCTTACAGGTAAGGCTATTATGCATCTGACTTTTTTAGGCACCGGCGCGGGTGCGCCCAGTTTACAGCGCAACGTTACCGCGATCGCCCTGACGCTTTCAAAGCGTGGCGACACCTGGCTGTTTGACTGCGGTGAGGCGACGCAGCATCAGTTTATGCGCTCGGCGCTTCGCCCCGGCAAACTGGAGAAAATTTTCATTACGCACCTGCACGGCGATCACATCTTTGGCCTGCCGGGTCTGCTCACCAGCCGTTCAATGGCAGGCATGCCCGATCCGCTGACGATCTATGGACCTAAGGGACTGAAGGCGTTCGTTGAAAATGCGCTGAGCCTGAGCAGCTCCTGGACCACTTATCCGCTGGAAATTATAGAGATTGAGGCAGGTCCGGTGCTGGATAACGGCGAGTTCCGGGTGATCGCTTATCCGATGAACCACGTCGTGGAGTGCTATGGCTACCGCATTGAACAGCATGATAAGCCCGGATTTCTGGATGCTGCACGGCTGAAAGCCGAAGGCGTTCCGCGCGGTCCCTGGTATCAGGATTTAAAGCAGGGGAAAGTTATCCGTCTGGAGGACGGGCGCGAAATTAACGGCGCAGACTATCTGGGGCCCGCTACGCCAGGTAAAGTGCTGGCAATATTTGGCGATACCGCGCCGACCGACACCGCGCTGGCGCTGGCGGCCAATGCCGATGTAATGGTGCATGAAACCACGCTTGAAGCCGCAATGGCGGAAAAGGCCAACGGGCGGGGGCACTCAACAACGGTTCAGGCGGCAGCCGTGGCGCAGCAGGCGGGCGCCAGGCGTATGATCGCGACGCACTTCAGTTCGCGCTATCTCTCTGCGGATCGGGAAAAGCTGCTGGCAGAGTGCCAGTCGGTGTTTGCGGCAACCGAGCTGGCACACGATTTTGCTGTGGTGGAGATTTAACGCGCCGGGCCGTTACTCAGGTACCACCTGCGTGACGCTATAGTGCCCGGTGCCGGCGGGCACCAGCGTTTTGTGCAGCCACGGCAGCAGTTCTTCCATCTGCGCTTTGAGTTTCCACGGCGGATTGATCACAATCATGCCGGAGGCGGTCATGCCGCGCTGGTCGCTGTCCGGACGCACTGCCAGCTCAATCTGCAGAATATTGCGGATACCAGTGGCTTCCAGATCGCGAAGCATATGTTTGATCTGCTGACGCATCACAACCGGATACCAGAGCGCATAAATACCGGTGGCAAAGCGCTTATAGCCTTCCTGAATCCCTTTCACCACCTCCTGGTAGTCACTTTTCATCTCATAAGGGGGATCGATCAGGATCAGGCCGCGCCGCGCCGGCGGTGGCAGTTTCGCCTTCAGCTGCTGATAACCATCGCCGCGTTCCACGCGCGCGCGCGCATCTTTGCTGAACTCATTGCGTAACAGCGGATAGTCGCTGGGATGCAGTTCGGTCAGCTGCAGCTTATCCTCTTCGCGCAGCAGATAACGGGCGATCAGCGGTGAACCTGGGTAGTAGCGCAGGTTGCCACCGGGATTCAGGTTACGCACCGCGTTCAGATAGGGTTTCAGCAGCGCGGGCGCGTCAGGCTGCTGCCAGATGCGGGCGATGCCTTCCAGATATTCACCCGTGCGCTCGGCGTGTGCGCTGCTCAGCTGGTAGCGTCCGGCACCGGCGTGCGTATCCAGATAGAGAAAGGGCTTATCCTTCTCCATGAGTGCGGTCAGGATCAGGCTTTCAACGGTGTGTTTCAGCACGTCGGCATGGTTGCCGGCGTGAAAACTGTGGCGATAACTCAGCATAAAAAATGGGGGTCCGCAGTTGGATCAAAGGAGTTGACGATGGAATATGGCGCGATTATAGCCGGATCAAAGAGAAATTGCTGCGCTTTCGCGACACCCGACCCGGTGCTGCGGCTGCGCTGCGCAAACCGGAGCGGCTGCAGGAAAGCGCGACGGGCCGGCAAAATAGTAACGGGTCGATTTAGGCGAATGCTTAATTTGCTGTCAGATCGCGCCTGGAAATGCAATTTTGAGCGTTTTTTCCTACTTCTATTCCATTATACGGCATTGATTTTAATGTCCGGCGCCCGCATTTTAGTAAAATTGCGTAGCGCGAGTATTCGCGCCCATAATTCCATGATGAAAGGATCGCGCTTATGACTAACCCATTACTTACCCCTTTTACCCTGCCCCCTTTTTCTGCCATCAAACCTGAACATGTCGTGCCTGCCGTGACCGAGGTTCTTGAAGAGTGCCGCGATACGGTAGACCGTGTGGTGACGCGGGGAGCGCCTTACACCTGGGAGAGCCTGGTTCAGCCAATTGCAGAAGCAGACGATCGCCTGAGCCGTGTATTTTCACCGGTCAGCCATCTGAATGCGGTAAAAAATAATCCCGATTTGCGCGACGCTTTCGACAAAGCGCTGCCGCTGCTTTCTGAATATTCTACCTGGGTTGGCCAGCACGAGGGACTCTACAAGGCGTACCGCAGCCTGAAGCAAAGCGAAAGTTTTGCTGCACTCAGCCCGGAGCAGCAGCGCGCTATTGATAACAGCCTGCGTGATTTCGAGCTGTCAGGCATCGGGCTGGAAAGAGACAAACAGCGGCGCTATGGCAAAATTATGGCGCGCTTGTCGGAGCTGGGCTCAGCCTACAGCAACAATGTGCTGGACGCGACCATGGGCTGGAGCAAGCTGGTCACCGATGAAGCTGAGCTGGCAGGCGTACCGGAAGATGCGCTTTCTGCCGCCCGTGAGCAGGCCAAACTTCGCAAGCAGGAAGGCTGGCTGCTGACGCTGGATATCCCGAGCTATCTGCCGGTTATCACCTATTGCGACAACGCCGCGCTGCGTGAAGAGCTGTACCGTGCATACGCCACGCGCGCTTCCGATCAGGGACCCAACGCAGGCAAATGGGACAACGGCCCGATAATGGAAGAGCAGCTGGCACTGCGCCATGAGCTGGCCCAGCTGCTTGGCTATGACTCTTATGCCGATAAATCGCTGGTGACCAAAATGGCCGATAGCCCGTCTCAGGTGATCGACTTCCTGGGCGATCTGGCAAAACGCGCGCGTCCGCAGGCTGAACAGGAGCTGGCGCAGCTGCGCGAGTTTGCTAAAGAGGTGTACGGGGTTGATAACATGCAGCCCTGGGATATCACCTATTTTAGTGAAAAGCAGAAGCAGCATCTCTACGCGATCAGTGATGAACAGCTGCGTCCCTATTTCCCGGAAGCCCGCGTGTTAAAAGGTCTGTTTGAGGTCGTAAAACGTATTTATGGCATCAATGTAAAAGAGCGCAAGAACGTTGAGATCTATCATCACGATGTCCGCTTTTTCGACATCTTTGATGAAAGCGGTGAGCTGCGCGGCAGTTTTTATCTGGATCTCTACGCGCGCGAGCATAAGCGCGGTGGCGCCTGGATGGATAATTGCGTTGATAAAATGCGCAAAGCAGACGGCAGCCTGCAGAAGCCGATCGCCTATCTGACCTGTAATTTCAGCCAGCCGCTGGCGGGCAAACCTGCCCTGTTTACGCACGATGAAGTTATCACGCTGTTCCATGAATTTGGCCATGGTCTGCACCATATGCTGACGCAGGTTGAGGTTCCGGGAATATCGGGTATCAACGGCGTGCCGTGGGATGCGGTCGAACTGCCGAGCCAGTTTATGGAAAACTGGTGCTGGGAACCGGATGCACTGGATTTTATCTCTGGCCACTACGAAACCGGCGCCTCTCTGCCGGACGAGCTGCTGGAAAAAATGCTGAAAGCGAAGAACTATCACGCGGCGCTGTTTATTCTGCGTCAGCTTGAATTCGGACTGTTCGATTTGCGGCTCCATACGGGTTTTGACCCGCAACACGGAGCGAAGGTGATGGACACCCTGCATGCGGTCAAAAAACAGGTTGCCGTTGTGGAAGCGCCACAGTGGGGACGCTTCCCGCATGCGTTCAGCCATATCTTTGCAGGCGGATATGCCGCCGGTTACTACAGCTATTTATGGGCCGACGTGCTCGCAGCCGATGCGTGGGCGCGCCTCAGCGATGAGGGTATCTTCAATCGTGAAACCGGTCAGGCTTTCCTTGACAATATCCTGACGCGCGGCGGTGCTGAAGAGCCGATGGAGCTGTTCAAACGCTTCCGCGGCCGGGAGCTGCAGCTTGATGCCATGCTGAAAAGCTACGGGATTCAGGGATAAACCGGCTGGTGAACATTGGTTTAGTGGATGAAACAGGCGCCGGAAACGGCGCCTTATTACAACTGGCAACGCGCTGGGGACTTGAGCAGGATGAGACCGCGCCGCTCGCGCTGGTACTTACCCCTGCGCATCTTGAGCTGCGCAAGCGCGATGAGCCAAAGCTGGGCGGTATTTTCGTCGATTTTGTCTCCGGTGCCATGGCGCACCGGCGCAAATTCGGCGGCGGACGCGGTGAGGCGGTGGCCAAAGCGGTGGGTATTAAAGGCGGCTATCTGCCGGATGTGGTCGACGCAACGGCCGGTCTCGGACGCGATGCGTTTGTGCTTGCTGCGCTGGGGTGCCGGGTACGGATGCTGGAGCGCCACCCGGTGGTCGCCGCGCTGCTTGAGGATGGCCTGCAGCGCGGCTATGCCGATAGCGAAATTGGCGGCTGGCTGCGCGAGCGGCTGACGCTGCTGCACGTAGCGAGCCAGCAGGCGCTGAGCGATATCGCACCCGCGCCGGATGTGGTCTATCTCGATCCCATGTATCCGCACAGGCAGAAAAGTGCGATGGTAAAAAAAGAGATGCGCGTATTTCAGTCGCTGGTCGGAGCCGATGAGGATGCCGATGCGCTGCTGGAGCCCGCCCGTCGCCTGGCGAAAAAGCGTATCGTGGTTAAGCGTCCTGACTACGCGCCGCCGCTGGCAGGCGTGGCAACACAGTCTGCCGTGGTAACAAAAAGCCACCGCTTCGATATCTATCCGCCGCTAACCTGAAGCGGCAAAGCAGGGCAGCAGAAATAAAACAGGCCGGTTCTCCCGGCCTGTTTTTTTATTCTTCTTCGGCGTCGCGCAGCGGCACAATCAGCATGTCGATATGCACGGTGTTAATCAGCTGACGCGCGGATGACATCAGCTTGCTCCAGAAATCCTGGTGATGACCGCAGACCACCAGATCCACGTCATATTTCCGGATTGCATCCACCAGCACCTGGCCCAGATCGCCGCTGCCGCTCAGCGTTTCGCCAACCGGATAGCCTGCGCTGGCAGAGAGGGCTTTCAGGGCGCTGTGCGTCTCCTCAGAAATACGCTTCTGCATATCGCCGAGATTCACGTCAATCAGGCCGGTATAGAGATCGGAATAGTTAACGTCAACGTGAATAAGCGAGATTTTGGCGTCATAAGGGCGCGCCAGAGACACCGCTTTATCCACCAGCAGCTGGCTTTCCGGAGAGAGATCGACTGCAATCAGGATATGTTTATAGGCCATGATAAAACTCCTTTCTCAATATTCTGGGGGGCCACCCTCCCGCAAACCACGGCGGGCGTTTTCCTTAGCGCGAAGCGGCGATGATGCGCCGGTGACTCAATGAAACGGCAGGATCTGTTGTTATCTGCTGAGTATAGCCAGTGTCACCGGCAAATGCTGCACCGCTGCGCCTGAGTGTGATGACGATGCGCAGAGCAGGGAGCAGGTATAGAGTGACGATACGCGTCGCTGGAAAAAATTTGAGCAGATATTCTACACTGAAATTGCGTGCCACTTTTCTCTGGTGGCGAGGCGCAGATCTGTAAAACAACAATGCCAATCTGCTTATCGATGGCTGGCTTATTTTCCACAGGACGTTTGCAGCACTTCCCCGCTGCAGAACACGTCATTGCGGTACCAGCCAGAAGGGGGAACTATGATCAGCACTATCGCGCTTTTTTGGGCTCTTTGTGTGGTTTGTCTGGTGAATATGGCGCGCTACTTCTCTTCTTTACGTGCGCTGCTTTACGTATTGCGCGGCTGCGATCCGCTGTTATACCAGTATGTTGACGGGGCTGGCTTTTTTACGTCTCATGGTCAGCCGGGCAAGCAGGTACGGCTGGTACGCTATATCTGGCTGAAACGCTATCTTGACCATCATGACGATGAGTTTATCCGCCGCTGCGAACGCGTACGCGGTCAGTTTGTGCTGACCAGCGGGCTCTGTTTTCTGGTCGTGGTGAGCCTGGTGGCCATGGCGATCTGGCAGTAAAACGGCCTCCTCATGCCGGACGCCGGCAATAAAAAAGGGCGACACGGTTGTCGCCCTTTTGCCGGAATACTGCGGTATCAGATCAGATGCAATGCAATCCAGTAGAGTCCGCCTGACAGCAAAATACAGACCGGCAGCGTGAAGATCCACGCCATGGCGATGTTTTTGATGGTGCGACTCTGCAGTCCGCCGCCGTCAACCAGCATGGTGCCGGCCACAGAGGAAGAGAGGATATGCGTGGTTGAAACCGGCATACCGGTATAGCTTGCCACCCCAATCGATAGGGCAGCAGTCACCTGCGCTGACATACCCTGCGCATAGGTCATGCCTTTCTTACCGATTTTCTCACCGATGGTTGTCGCCACACGCCGCCAGCCGATCATAGTGCCGATGCCCAGCGCCAGCGCCACGGCAACGATAATCCAGACCGGCGCATACTCGATAGTGCCAAGCAGATCGCCCTTCAGCTTGCTGAGGAAGCGCTTATCATCCGCGCCGGTTTCCGGCAGCTTGGCCGCTTTATCCGCAGTATCAGAGATGCACAGCAGCAGACGACGCATCTGGCTACGCTGATCGACAGAGAGCTGATCGTAGCTCTGCAGATTGTTCAGCAGGCCCTGAGCCCGGCCGATTGCCTGCAGCGCACGCGCGCTGTCACAGTGGAACTCCTGCGGGCCGCTCGGAACTTCTTCCGGCGTTGGCAGTGCAGGCGGTGCCATCTGCACAATGTGCGTCAGTGAATCGCCGTGCTGGCGGTAATACTGTTCGAGATGATTAACCGCATCGCGCGTGCGGGTGATGTCATAACCTGACGCATTCATATTCACGACAAAACCCGCCGGAGCCACGCCAATCAGCACCAGCATGATCAGGCCAATGCCTTTCTGTCCGTCGTTAGCGCCGTGTGAATAGCTGACACCGATGGCCGAAACAATCAGCGCGATGCGCGTCCAGAACGGCGGCTTTTTCTTGCCGTCTATCTTTTCACGGTCAGCGGGAGTCATATGAATACGCGCGCGTTTCTTCGTACTGCTCCAGTAACGGCGCAGCAGGAAAATCAGGCCGCCGGCGATGATCAATCCAATAATCGGTGACAGGATCAGCGACAGAAAGATATTGATCACTTTCGGCAGATTGAGCGCATCCACCACAGAGGTGCCGGTCATCAGTGCATTGGTGAGACCAATACCGATAATCGCGCCAATCAGCGTATGAGAACTGGAGGCCGGCAGGCCCAGATACCAGGTGCCGAGGTTCCAGATAATGGCAGCCAGCAGCATGGAAAAGACCATGGCGAGGCCGTGCGCCGAACCGACATTCAACAGCAGATCGGTAGGAAGCATATGTACGATAGCGTAGGCCACGCTCAGACCGCCGAGCAGCACGCCAAAAAAGTTGAACACACCTGCCATCACCACTGCCAGCTGCGCCCGCATCGCACGGGTGTAGATGACGGTAGCGACCGCGTTGGCTGTGTCGTGGAAGCCGTTGATTGCCTCATAAAACAATACAAACAGCAGGGCAAGAACCAATAACAGGCCGGTACTCAGGTCAAGACCAGCAAACAGATGTAGCATAAACGTTACGCCATTTTGGAGGACATGAACGCGGCGCATTATCTGCGACAACGCACTGTATGGGAAAGAGAAATATAGCCTTTTTTTGTCTTAAAATGGTAACCCGGAGGACAAAACAAGGTAAAAGAGCCTAAAAATGAAACAGTTACATTATGACATATTTACAGCATTTTTTTGAAGGTGGCGCAAAAAGCCGCAGATCACTACAATCAGCGCCTTTCGTAATCAGGTGGACATCGCAGTGGAAAAGTTTGACGTTATCGTAATAGGGGCAGGCGCAGCCGGTATGTTCTGTGCAGCGCAGGCGGGACAGCGCGGTCGCCGCGTACTGCTGCTGGATAACGGCAAAAAAGCGGGCCGTAAGATCCTGATGTCAGGCGGCGGCCGCTGCAACTTTACGAATCTGTATACCGAGCCGGCGGCCTACCTGTCGCACAATCCGCACTTCTGCAAATCTGCGCTGGCGCGTTACACCCAGTGGGATTTTATCGATCTGGTTAACCGGTACGGCATCGCCTGGCACGAAAAAACGCTGGGTCAGCTGTTTTGCGACGACTCAGCGCAGCACATTGTCGATATGCTGCTGAAAGAGTGTGAGGCGGGTGCGGTGACGCTGCGGCTGCGCAGCGAAGTGCTGAGCACGGCACGCGACGGCGAGGGGTTCCGGTTGCAGCTTAATGGCACAGACGTATGGGCAGAGAAGCTGGTGATCGCCAGCGGCGGTTTGTCGATGCCGGGACTGGGTGCGTCGCCGTTTGGTTACAAAGTGGCAGAGCAGTTTGGTCTGCGCGTCTACCCGACCCGCGCCGGACTGGTGCCGTTTACGCTGCATAAACCGCTGCTGGAGCAGCTCAGCACGCTGTCGGGCGTTGCGCTGCCAGCCACCATTGAAGCGCAGGACGGCACGCTGTTTAAGGAAGCGATGCTGTTTACCCATCGCGGCCTCTCTGGTCCGGCAGTGCTGCAGATCTCCAGTTACTGGCAGCCAGGGGAGTTTGTCAGCGTTAACCTGTTGCCGGCACTGGCGCTGACGGATTACCTCGATGAGCAGCGCAGCGCGCACCCCAACCTCAGCCTGAAAAACAGCCTGGCGAAGATCCTGCCGAAGCGACTGGTGGAGGTCCTGCAGGCGATGAACCAGATCCCGGATGTCACCCTGAAGCAGCTCAACAGCAAACAGCAGGCTGAGCTGGCGCAGTTACTGCATCAGTGGCGCGTACAGCCAAACGGCACCGAAGGCTATCGCACCGCGGAGGTTACGCTGGGCGGCGTTGATACCACCCAGCTCTCTTCAAAAACCATGGAAGCGCGTGACGTACCGGGCCTCTATTTCATTGGCGAAGTCGCGGATGTGACCGGCTGGCTGGGTGGCTATAATTTCCAGTGGGCGTGGAGTTCTGCCTGGGCCTGCGCCCAGGCACTCTGAGCATTACTGGCGGCTCAGCAGCAGCTGGCCCAGCAGGCTGTCGCGGTTAACCACGCCATATTTCAGATTGGTAGCGAGATATTTGCGATCAAATCCGGTGAGCTTGGTCAGCGGCGGCAGCACGTCTGGCAGGCGATCAACCATCAGCATGCGGCTCAGCCGGACCGGACGCCACTCGCTCAGACTTTGATAGAGCAGCGCGCTGGCTTCGCACTTACGCAGATAAAGGTTGTAATCATTGCTTTCGCGCAGCGCCTGCTGCTGTGCCAGATAGACCACCAGGTAATCAGGTGGCGTAATGCCCTGTACCAGGGTGTCATAGTCAGGCTGCGCCAGCAGCTGCCGGAAGAAAGCTTCAGCACCCAGCGTGACAATCGGGCGGAAATAGTGCAGCCAGCGACCAATAAAGGCATTATGCGCCGGGGCCGCAAGGAACCACGACTCAATCACCGGATACGCCATATCGTGCGTTGAGCCGGCCCGGTAAAACGCAATCAGGTCGTAACGCGCATCGGCGTTAACGGCCAGCAGTGCATCCAGCGTCTGGTTGAGAATAATGGTGGCGTCCATCCAGATGCCGCCATAGCGATAAAGCAGCTCCAGCCGGATGACATCGCTTTTGTGCGACGGACGCATATCGGGATGCGTAAACTGCAGGTCCGGCAGATAGCGGGCGAGATTGCGATTGTTGATCACCGTCATCTGATAACCCGGGTTTTCCCGGACAATTTTATCCACAAAAATCTGCACTTCAGCGGGCAGCGTTTCGCTCTCCCAGTACATCCAGATCTGCTGCGGGATCGGCGTGCCGGTGGCGGGCTGGCTGCACATATTGATATCCTGCTCCTCGCGCGGATTATAGCTTGCCAGCTGTTTACGCCGCGTCAGCATCTTCTCTGCCCGCAGACCCAGCGAGACCAGATGAGTTTTAAGATTATTTTTGTTCATGCTTTTTCCTGTCGCAGGCCGTCAGCTATCGCAGTTTTTATGCAGGCAAAAAAACTGGCCCTGTGGCAACGTCCTGAATGCACCCTGAGCGGCGCGAAATGAAGGTTAAAATTAACAAAGGGCGGGAAGTTGCTCAATCAATAAACCGTAAAACAACAACTTTAAGAGAATCCGCAGAAACCAGCGCTGATGGCCGATACGTGCGGGTAGCCATGCTGCTAATCTGCTATTATCGGCAGGTTTTTTACTCCGCTGATGCTGTGACACTATGTTAAAAATGAAATTTCTGCTGCCGGTTCTGCTTTTGCTGAGCGCCGCAGTATGGTGGCTGATGCCACATTATGATGATGAAGATAAAGCTTATTATATTGCCGTATTTTGTACGCTGACTCACGACGGGCGCGATAACAGCCCGCAGGCGATGCAGCAGATTATTGAAGGCAGTAACTCCGATTATGCCCTGCAGAAAATCCGCTTTAAGGCTGATCTGGCAACACATCTGCAGCAGGTGTGGCAGGATCTGACCTTGCCGCAGCAGCAGCAGGCGCATCAGGAAGCGCTGCGCTGCCGGCAGCTCATGTCAGCCGTGATGCTGCCGGGTAAGCCAGTAGAGTAGAGGCTATAGCGCTGATCCGCGGCAGACGCAAAGCGTCTCACCGGATGGTTATGCCGTGTCTTCCTCCGGAGAACCCGGCTGACCCTCCATCCGCCGGCAAATTGCACAGGGATCATCACTGCTGCGGAGTTGCGCTTCCGCTTCGTGGCATAGCCTGCGTCTGCGGCACTGCAGCGGTGTGCAGCCCAGCGTCTGCTTAAACGAACGGGTCAGTGATTGCTGACTTTCAAAATGGTATTTCAGCGCCAGGCGAATTATCGGCGTGTCACTGTATTTAAGGTCGGCAATACACTGTGTCAGCTTTTTCCTGCGAATATAGCGCGCCAGGGTTTCACTATAATAGCGGGCAAATAATTTCTGCAGATACCATTTCGAATATCCTGATTTCTGTGCGATATCGTCGATGCTTAAGCGTTGCTCCAGATTGTCAGTGAGCCACTCTTTGATCGTGGTGATAACCTGCTGATTATATTTCTGCTTCATGCCGATGTTTTCCTTCACGCGTCATCATGAAAGTCAATTAAACGGTATAAAGCAAAGGCGTGCTAAATTATTTTTTGAGTTTTAAGTAATATATTTTTATATCGGGAATAGTCTTGTATTTATATAAGTGATTTATCGCGCCTTCTGGAAATAACAGAATAAAAGCAGCGTTAATTATTTTAATTTATGCTCAGAAAGTATTATTCGCGTGTGTATGATTATTGAGTAAGGCCAGCCCGGCGATAGCGATCGCCGGGCTGTAAAATGCTTATCAGAGCAGCTTTTGCTCGGCGAGATCCAGCGCAAAGTAGCTGAATATCAGGTCGGCACCGGCACGCTTAATGGCGCCCAGGCTTTCCAGAACGACATTACGCTCGTCAATGGCGCCCGCCTGCGCGGCAAACTTGATCATCGCATATTCACCGCTTACCTGGTAAGCCGCCAGCGGCAGCGTGGTGCGTTCGCGAATATCACGCAGAATGTCGAGATAGGCACCGGCAGGTTTAACCATCAGTGAATCCGCACCTTCGGCTTCATCCAGCAGGGATTCGCGGATCGCCTCGCGGCGGTTCATCGGGTTCATCTGATACGTTTTGCGATCGCCTTTCAGCGCCGAGCCTGCCGCTTCACGGAACGGGCCGTAGAACGAGGACGCAAACTTAGTGGAGTAAGACATGATCGCCGTATCGGTAAAGCCCGCCCCATCCAGCGCCTGACGGATCGCCTTAACCTGACCATCCATAGCCGCTGAGGGAGCGATAAAGTCAGCACCTGCCTGCGCGGCAACCACCGCCTGTTTACCCAGATTAATCAGCGTCTGGTCATTATCCACACCGTGATCGCACAGCACACCGCAGTGGCCGTGGCTGGTGTATTCACAGAAGCAGGTATCGGACATCACGATCATCTCCGGCACCGTCTCTTTACAGATGCGCGCCATACGCGCCACCAGGCCATTTTCCTGCCACGCGTCGCTGCCGGTAGCGTCGGTATGATGGGAAATACCGAAGGTCATGACAGAACGGATACCCGCTTTGGCAATACGCTCAATTTCATACGCCAGACGTTTTTCCGGAATACGCATCACGCCCGGCATGGCGTTGATCGGGACGTAATCATCCACCTCTTCTTCGACAAAGATCGGCAGCGCCAGATCGTTGATGCTGAGGCCGGACTCCTGGAACATTGTGCGCATTGACGCGCTTTTACGCAGCCTTCTCGGGCGCTGGATCAGATTAAATTCAGACATGCTCACACAACTTATTCGGATGAAAATAGTGACTACAGTTTACTCTTTTTCGCGCCGGGTAATGAAGAATGTGTGCTGCTGACAGGTTCAGGCGGGAGATAAAAAAGTCCCGCCGGGCGGCGGGACTGGTGGATATTACTCTTTAATAACCGGATGCTGGTCGACCAGATTGCGACGTTTAGCCTCAAGGCGTGCAATCTCTGCATCAATATCTTCAATCTTCTGTTCGATATTGTCGTGATGCTCCTGCAGGATCTCACGCGCTTCATCAAGGTCAGACGCCGCAGGCGTGGCGCCACGCAGGGGCTTGTTCGCCGTCTCTTTCATATAGAGACCGGTAATCAGGCCCACCACAGCTACCACCATCAGATAGTAAGCTGGCATATAGAGATTATTGGTCGCTTCTACTGCCCAGGCGGTCACGGTTGGCGTCAGACCGGCAACCAGAATCGAGATGTTGAATGCACTGGCCAGCGCACTGTAGCGAATATGCGTCGGGAACATCGCCGGCAGGGAAGAGGCCATCACGCCGGTAAAGGCGTTGAGGATCACTGCCAGCAGCAGCAGGCCGGCAAAAATCAGCCCCAGCACGTTGCTGTTGATAAGCGTAAACGCAGGGATGGCACAGAAGAACAGCGCAATACTGCCGAGAATGATAAACGGACGACGGCCAAAGCGGTCGCTCAGCATACCCATTACCGGCTGTACAAACAGCATACCCATCATGATGGCGATGATGATCAGTACCCCATGATCTTCCGAGTAGTGCAGGTTATGCGACAGGTAGCTCGGCATGTAAGTCAGCAGCATGTAGTAGGTCACGTTGGTAGCAAGCACCAGACCGATACAGGCCAGCAGACTTTTCCAGTGTTTGGTGGCGATCTCTTTAAATGACACTTTCGGTCCATCGCGCAGACCGTCACGATCTCCCTGCTCCAGACCTTCAACGTGCTGCTGGAAAGCCGGGGTCTCTTCCAGCGCATGACGCAGGTAGAGGCCAATCAGACCCAGCGGCAGTGCCAGGAAGAAAGGTACGCGCCAGCCCCACTCAAGGAAGTTATCTTCCCCGATGATGGTTGACAGCAGCACCACAACGCCTGCACCCAGTACGAAACCGGCGATAGAACCAAAGTCGAGCCAGCTGCCCATAAAGCCGCGCTTACGGTCCGGGGAGTACTCTGCGACAAAAATCGATGCGCCGGTATACTCGCCGCCGACCGAGAAGCCCTGTGCCATTTTGGCCAGCAGCAGCAGAATCGGTGCCCAGATGCCAATGGAGGCGTAGGAGGGGATCAGGCCGATACAGAACGTACTGATCGACATAATAACAATGGTGATAGAAAGAATTTTCTGCCGGCCATACTTGTCACCCAGCATGCCGAAGAAGAGCCCGCCCAGCGGACGGATCAGGAAGGGAACCGAAAAGGTACCCAGCGCCGCGATCATCTGCACGCCCGGGGAGGCGTCAGGGAAAAAGACTTTACCCAGCGCATAGGCAACAAAGCCATAGACACCAAAATCGAACCACTCCATCGCATTGCCCAGCGATGCTGCAGTAATAGCCTTGCGTAAGCGGGCGTCATCAATAATGGTGACGTCATCCAGCCCGATAGGTTTTACACGCTTCCTACGTAATTTCATGATGTTACCCTGTATTGGAATTCGAAAAATCCTCAACGCCGCAGGCTGTTTGCTATCAACTCAGTCCGCGGCGTTGAGAAGATTAAAGCATAGCCGTGAAAAAGGGTTTTTCCCTGGCCAGCCACAGCAATTATTACTCAGGTAATTATTGCGAACCGCGACAGAGTATACCGTTTTTATGTGATATTTGTCATGTTTTCACCAGTAAGTGGTTACTTTTTAACTGATTATATGGTCGTAAAGCAGTGTCATAAGGGTGAAAAATATTTTACTTTTTTTGACATAACCCACATACCATGCGGGCTGCGGCGGGAATTAATGCGGGGCGGAAGTAATGCCGGAAAGCGGCTGAGTACCGTGCTCTTCCATCCAGCGGAGGAACGTCTGGCTGGCAACAGGACGGGCATAATAATAGCCCTGAATAAAGGTGACCTGACGCTGCTGCAGATACGTGAGCTGCAGCGCGGTTTCTACCCCTTCGCCCAGCACCTCCAGCTTCAGTTTGTGGCAAAGATTGATAATGGCATCCAGCACCGGCGTTTCTATCTCCAGCCCTTCAATGGCATTGATAAAGCCGCGATCGATTTTCAGATAGTCGAGCGGGAAGGTCATCAGGTAGGAAAGGGAGCAGTGTCCGGTGCCAAAATCGTCAATGGCGACTTTCATGCCCTGCGCCTGCAGAAAACGCAGCTTGCGCGCGACTGCTTCGCCATCCTTAATCAAACTGCGCTCGGTAAGTTCAAGGGTGATCAGCATCTGCTTGTCGCGGATAGCCTGCGCAAATTGCATGATGTCCTGAGTAAAGTCTGTGTGTTGCAGATGATCTGCCGCCAGATTAAAACCGAGGTGAAAACCCGGCATCACCGGCCAGCTGGCAATATCTTCACTCATCAGTTCCAGCAGATGCCGGGTGAGATCCACAATCACCCCCTCCGACTCCGCGTGCGTAATAAAAATATCGGGCCGCACCATTTCACCATTGGGCAGCTGCCAGCGCAGCAGCGCCTCGGCCCCTGAACAGCGGGCAAGCGTATTGTTGTAAACCGGCTGATAGTGAACAGAAAACTGACGATTACGCATGGCGCGGCGGATCTCATCGGCCCAGGAAATACGCCGGCGCAGCCAGTTCGCCGTCAGTATCATCAGCATGATCGAGAAGATGGAAGCCATCGGCAGGAAAATAAACAGCGCCTGCCGCCAGGCGGCGATCAGCTCTGCCGGAGGCACAATTACGCTAACGCGAATAGGATAACGCTGTGATTCGCGCTGAAACGGCGTGCTCTGCATATAGCGTTCAGCGGGTGCTTCACCCTTACCGCTGGCGATAATTGCGCCCTCGCCGAACTGCAGGCTCATTTGATAGCCGCGTGACTCTCCCATTGCGTGCATAAAGTCCATCAGATACTGGCCATCAATGACCGCCCAGACGCCGCTGCTGTCCGGTAACTGGCGTACAAATATGACTGCCGGACGATGCGGTACGCCCGAGGTGCCTGGCAGCGAGAGGCTCCACGAAGCTTTACCGGTTACCGGTAGCGGACGCATCATCATCGCTTCAAGCGTGCCGTCACTGATGCCGTAAGCAGAGGAGCAGGTGATGTTATTGCCCTGCAAGATCCCCACCGACCGGAAATAGGCGTTGAGCGTGCCGATACGCTGCAGGTGCTGTTCAATGTTACTGCAGGGGCGAGACGGGTATTGTCCCAGTTCAGCAATCATGTTCCAGGCGTTGTCGCTCATCTTTTCTGCCTGAGCCAGCAAAATAGTGGCTGTCGCCACCTGCTGCTGCCGGACCATATGGCGCGCCTCAATCGCCGTACAGACGATACCCAGCACCAGCGGCAGGAGTCCGGCGCAGACAATATAGAGCCAGCCAAAATCACGACGTTTTTTTCGCAGAGGCACCAGACTCTCCTCGGTGGGGTTAGGCGTTTATCCGCCGCGCCAGCAGCATAACATCTTATTGACGCTGTGCAGGGCAGCGATTCGCCGGCTGTGCAGTCAGCCGGCGCTGATGATCGCTGCCCGTTGCGCTTAATGCCCGCTTTTTTCTGCTCCGTTTGGATTTATTCAGCAGATAACTCGCGATTTTACAGTTAAAAGCAACGATAACGCGGTATTCCCCGGTAAAAGAAAAACGGCAGCGGAACCAGAGACTATCTGCTCTGTCGCGGTGGTTCGCGCCGTTTCAGACGTGGCCTGCCGGTGCCCAGCATGATCGCCAGACGGCTGCCGCCCGGCGTGGTTTCCATCAAAATTTTTGTCACGCTGGTCAGCGGCACCGAGAGCAGCATGCCGACCGGCCCCAGCAGCCAGCCCCAGAAGATCAGGGACAGAAAGACCACCAGCGTGGAAAGGCCCAGCCCGCGCCCCATCAGACGCGGTTCCAGCATATTGCCAAATACCATATGGATTGCGCTGAACAAAAACGCGACCAACATCGCATCGTAAATATCGTTCAGCACCAGAGCCTGAATAAAGGGCGGAATGCCGGCGATAATCGGGCCGATATTGGGGATAAAATTAAGAATAAAGGCAACCACCCCCCAGAACAGCGCAAACTTCACGTCCAGCAGCAGCAGTACCAGCCACACGGAGAATCCGGTTATCAGACTCACCAGCGTTTTCAGCGCCAGATAGTGGGTCACGCCTTTGAGCGCTTTGTGCAGGCCTGCGATGCGGATTTGCGGGTTAGTCAGGGCGTTACGCATTTTATAGGGCAGGTGATGCACTTCAAACAGCATAAAGACCACGGTCAGGATCAGCAGCACTATATTGGTCATCGCGCCGGAAAACTGCGCCAGTACCGTGGTCGCCATGTTCATGATCAGATTCGGATCAAAGTGCTGCGCCAGCGTTTCGGTTGAAATATTAATGTGAAAACCGGCTGCCAGATGCTGGATCACCGTAAGTTTCTGCTCCAGCATGGCGCGGATTTGCGGATAGGTATCGCTGAACTCTCCGACTGAACTTGCCAGTACAGCCACCAGCAGCAGCATCATAATAAAGATAACGGTAATAACCAGTGAGATGGCCACACCGCGTCGTAAACCACGACGCATCAGTGTACTGACCAGCGGATTCAGCACGATAGCCAGAAAGCTGGCGAGCAGAAAGGGCACCAGTATGTCTGACGCGGCGCGGACGCCAGCCAGAATAATCACTAACATCGCCAGCTTGACCAGAATATTCTGGCCAATTCTCTCCTGTGGCTTTTCGTTCATTGCTGCTCCTGAGGGGATTTTTTCTGATCCAAGTGTAGCCGAAGGCGGGTAAGAGGTTGTTTATACACATGCAGGCAGCAGAGACGCCAGGGCACAGCGCCAGAAAGAGGGCGGCAATCCAGGGCGTTCAGCAGATGCATACCCTCTGAAAAGGCGTATAGTTAATTTTCTGTTATCAAATGCCTGTAGTGAGCGCGTTTATTTATGCCTGACCTGCCTGCTGCTGCTGAGCACAGCCGTCTCCGGCTGAATCTGCAGATTCTGTCTGTCGTAAAATTTAATTTTGCCACCTATCTGACCATCGGACTGCCGCTGGCGGTGCTGCCCGGGTTCGTACATGACAATCTGGGGTATAGCGCGTTCTGGGCCGGGGTGGTCATCAGTCTGCAGTATATCGCCACGCTGCTCAGCCGGCCCTATGCCGGCCGCTTTGCCGACAGCTGGGGACCCAAACGCGTCGTGGTACTGGGGCTGGCAGGCAGCCTGCTAAGCGGCCTCTGTATGCTGCTCTCCGCTCTGACGCAGGAGCAGGCGTTACTCAGTCTGACGCTGCTCTGCCTGGGACGCATTATTCTCGGCGTCGGTCAGAGCTTTTGCGGCACCGGCACGTCGCTCTGGGGCGTGGCAAAAGCGGGCTCTTTGCACATCGGGCGTGTGATTTCCTGGAACGGGATCGTGACCTACGGTGCCATGGCGCTGGGGGCACCGCTGGGTGTCGCGTTGTTTCGCAGCGGCGGACTGCTGCAGCTCTCAGGGGTAATTGTGGCCATTAGTCTGCTGGCGATGGTGCTGGCGCTGCCACGGGCAGCGGTCAAAGGCAGTAAAGCGCGCCCGCTGCCGTTCCGGGCGGTACTGGGCAAAATATATGGTTTTGGACTGCTGCTGGCGATGGGATCGGCCGGATTTGGCGTGATTGCGACCTTTATTACCCTGTTTTACCGCGAACGTGGCTGGGATGGCGCGGCTTTTGCCCTGACGCTGTTCAGCAGTGCGTTCGTGGGCATGCGCCTGCTGTTTCCGGATGCGATTAACAAATGGGGCGGGCTGCGCGTCGCCAGCGTCTGCTTTGCCATTGAGGCAGCGGGCCTGTTTCTGGTCGCAGGCGCAGCCGATCCGTGGATGGCAAAGCTGGGGGCTTTTCTGACCGGCGCAGGATTTTCCCTGGTGTTTCCGGCTATCGGCGTCGTTGCGGTTAAAGCAGTGCCGCAGCAAAACCAGGGCAGTGCGCTGGCAACCTATACCGCATTTATGGATCTGGCGCTGGGCATCACAGGGCCACTCGCCGGCCTGATCATGAGCTACGCCGGCGTATCACTGGTCTATCTGCTGACGGCGCTGCTGGTCTGTATTGCGCTGGGCTGCACGCTGCATATGATGAAATCCCGCCTGCAGGATGACGCAGATACGCCATAAAAAAAGGCCCCCGACCGGGGCCAGCAACGGCAAATGTATCCTGAAAGGACACCAATAAGGATCGCTGAGACATCTGCAGAGGCAAATGCACTGATGGAAAACAATAAGAACATTTATTTCATATTAATTGAATATTGAAACGTAAAAGATTAGATCTGCTTCGCAAAATTGTGCATTTGATTTCATTAAGCGCGTGCGATTTTTTGTCTGAGGCGCTGGAAATCGGCCCGCCAGCCAGAAAAAATGCGATCCAGTCCGCTAAAAGTAAATCTTTCAAAAAAGAGTATTTGAAAAATTTATTTCATTGTAATAGCTTCATAGCACGCTTTTCATCTCACCTGCCCGGGTAGCCTGACGCTAACCCCTTTGCTGCCTGCAGGGCCCTTTACATCAATGAGGCATCGACATGACTATTATTGGAAACTTTATCGGTGGCAGCATCACGCACAGCGCCAGTAATGAAACCATTCCGGTTTACGATCCGGCAACCGGCAAAGTGGTGCGTGAGCTGACGCAAAGTACCGCTGCAGAAGTGGAGCAGGCGATTGCGGTAGCGCACGCTGCCTTTCCGGAATGGTCAAAAACCGCGCCGCTGCGTCGTGCGCGCGTCATGTTTAATTTCAAAGCGCTGATGGAAAAGCATCGTGAGGAGCTGGCAGAACTGATTGTTTCAGAGCATGGCAAGGTCTGGTCTGATGCGCTGGGTGAGCTGACGCGCGGTATTGAAGTGATTGAGTTTGCCTGCGGCATTCCGCACCTGCTGAAAGGTGAAAACTCACCGGGCGTAGGCACTGGCGTTGACAGCTATTCACTGATGCAGCCGGTGGGCGTGGTGGCAGGCATTACGCCATTTAACTTCCCGGCGATGGTGCCGCTCTGGATGTTCCCGATTGCGCTGGCGTGCGGTAATACCTTTATTCTCAAACCACCGGCCCTGGATCCATCCGCATCGGTACGTATGGCGGAGCTGCTGAAAGAGGCAGGCCTGCCGGATGGCGTATTCAATGTGGTGCACTCATCTAATGATGATGCAGAACAGCTGTATAAAGATCCGCGCATCGCGGCTGTCAGCTTTGTCGGCTCGTCCGGCGTGGCGGAGCACATCTATAAAACGGCCAGCGCGCACGGCAAACGCGTACAGGCGTTTGGCGCGGCGAAAAACCACGCTATCGTCATGCCGGATGCCGATCTGGATGCCACCGTCAATGCGATCATGGGCGGCGCGTTTGGCTCAGCAGGCGAGCGTTGCATGGCGCTGCCGGTGGTGGTTGCCGTCGGTGATGATACGGCAGATAAACTGATCGCCCGCCTGACGCCGCTGATCAAAGCGCTGCGCGTGGGGCCGGGCATGCAGCAGGGTGCAGAAGAGAATGAGATGGGACCGGTGGTCTCTGCCGCCCATCAGAAAAAAGTGCTGGGCTACATCGACAAAGGTGAGCAGGAGGGGGCGAAGCTGGTGGTCGATGGCCGCGCTATCCGGGTCGCGGGCCATGAAGAGGGCTACTATGTAGGCGGCACGCTGTTCGATAATGTTACGTCAGATATGGTGATCTGGCGTGAAGAGATCTTTGGTCCGGTGCTGAGCATTATGCGCGCCAGCGACTACAGCAGCGCACTGCAGCTGGTCAATAGCCATGAGTTTGGTAACGGCAGCGCCATCTTTACCAGCAACGGCCACACCGCGCGTGAGTTTATCCAGAATGTTGAGGCAGGCATGGTGGGCGTTAACGTTCCGGTCCCGGTTCCAATGGCATTCCACAGCTTTGGCGGCTGGAAACGTTCTGTATTTGGCGCGCTGAACGTGCACGGCCCGGATGGCGTACGCTTCTATACGCGGATGAAAACCGCCACCGTACGCTGGCCCAGCGGTCAGCAGACCGTATCGGAATTCAGTATGCCGACGCTGGGTTAAGGCGACGCACAGGAGGAAAGCATGTCCCTGATTTCAAAAGCACAGCAGCCTGACAGCAGCGGTCGTATTCAGCACGTCACGCCGCAGAGCGCGGGCTGGGAATATGTTGGCTTTGCGGCTTACCTGCTAAAACAGGGCGAGACGCTGACGCTGCAGAGCGGTGAGAACGAGCTCTGCCTGGTGCTGGTTGCCGGGCGGGCGTCGGTGAAAACCCGTCACGCTGCCTTTGCCGGCATTGGCAAACGCATGTCGCCGTTTGAGCGCATTCCCCCGTGGTCGGTCTATGTGCCGCATCACGATGAAGCGGAGATCACCGCAGAAACCGATCTTGAGCTGGCCGTATGCAGCGCGCCGGGGCATGGCGATCTGCCGGCCCGGCTCATCCCGCCGGAAGACGTAGGCATTGAGCATCGCGGCAAAGGGCGTAACCAGCGTCTGGTGCATAATATTCTGCCGGATAACAAAGCGGCGGACAGTCTGCTGGTGGTTGAGGTCTATACCGATGAAGGGGCAACCAGCTCCTGGCCAAGCCATAAGCATGATGAGAAAGCGAGTCCGGATGAGACCTATCTGGAGGAGACTTACTATCATCGCTTTGACCCGGAACCCGGTTTTGCTATGCAGCGGGTCTATACCGACGATCGCTCACTCGATGTCTGTATGGCACCCGGCAATCGCGATGTTGTCATGGTGCCACGCGGTTATCACCCGGTCGCCACGCTGGCAGGGTATGACAACTACTATCTGAACGTGATGGCAGGGCCGGTGCGGCTGTGGAAATTTACCTGGGAGAAAGATCACGCCTGGGTAAATAGCGAAAACTACCCGCGCAGCCGCTGAGTTGCGGCATAAATGACAAGAGGGCAGCCAGCGCGCTGCCCTTTTTTATGGATGCGGTTATTCCTGCTCGCTGCTGTTATTCAGCGCCAGCGATACGGCCAGCGTCTGCGCCAGGCAGAGTGAGGCAACCTGAGAACGGAATCCATCGACCTGCGCTTCACGTACCACAAAGCAGACGTCGCTGAAGGCGGCCAGCGGGCTGACCTGACTGTCGGTGATGGCGATCTGATGTGCGCCGCGCCGGGCACCCAGTTCGACCAGCTCAACGGCTTCACGCGCATAAGGCGAGTAGCTGATAGCGATAACCACATCTTTGGGATTCACCATGCTCAGCTGCTCCGCAAACATGCCGCCGAGGCCATCAATCAGAAACGCACGGCGCTCAAGGTGACGCAGCGCGTAAACCAGATAGGAGGCCACGCTAAATGAACGGCGCAGGCCAATAATGTAGATATTCTCCGCCTCATTCAGCATCTGTACTGCTTTGTTGAGCTGCTCAGGGTTAATCTGCATCGCCAGCTGCTGCAGCGCCTGACTGTTCACCATGGTGAAGACGTTGAGGATCTCCATCGGGCTTTCCGGCGAGCTGGCGCTGTCATCGGTTGCCGTCTGGCGAAACAGGCGGGCGCGCTCGGTATAGTTAACGGTCTCTTCCATCAGGTGCTGACGAAATACCTGTTTCATTTCATTGAAGCCGCTGAAGCCAAAGGCGTTAGCAAAACGGATCAGCGTGGAGGGCGGCACATCAGCCTGCTGCGCGATAGAGGCTACGGTATCAAAGGCAATACTATTGCTGTTATCAAGAATATAACGAGCCACCTGCTTCAGACGCTTGCTCAGCGTCTCATAGCGACGACGGATATCGTCCTGTAACAGGGTCAGCTGGGTTGGATTATTGGTCATGACTTCGGCCCGTTAACAAAGAAAAAATGGCTGGATAATGAGCGCTATAGTATCAGATGGATGGAAAATTTCATTCAATTGTCATCTGCAGCGCATCTATTTCATCGGATTATGCAATACCTCACAAAACCGCGCGGCGGCGGCACATTTTGCGCTAAAGGGATCGGGACCGGATAGAGAGAAGCGGAAAAACAGCGTGTGCAGAGGGTTTTCACCCTCTCCGCCAGGGCAGAGGGTGTGCTGAAACACTACCTGCCTGGCTTAACCGCGCGCTGCGCGCCAGTAGCCAATCAGGCGCAGATAGTTGCCTTTTACTGTCTCAATCAGCGTCTGGTCATCCAGCTCGCCTTTCAGCCACTGACGTGACGGCTGACCAAAGATGGTGCGCCCGACGGCAAATCCTTTTACCCACTCCGCCTGCGCCGCAGCGGCAAAGCCCGCCTTGAGCTTATCTTCCGGCGCGTCCAGGCCAAGCAGCAGTATGCCGCGACAGTACGGATCCTGCTGCTCAATCAGTGCACCTATTTCCTGCCAGCTCTCTGCAGAAAGCGGCGGCAGTTTCCACCAGTCGGGCTGAATGCCCAGGCTGTAGAAATGGCTCAGCATCTCATGATAGTAAGACTCGTTATGATCGGGATTACTCTCCGGCAGGATCACTTCGACCAGCAGTTCATGACCGCTTTTGTTACAGCCGCGCCACACATCCAGCAGCAGGTCATCCTGCTCATTGCGCAGCTCCGCGCTGTCATGCGGATGGTAAAACACCAGACATTTCACCACATGCTCTGCCGGCCAGTCGATCAGCTGTGAGCCGATATTGCCATGCTCCAGCCGCAGCGGCCGCGATCCAGGCTGCTCAATCGGACGACCAATCCACCACTTTTTGCCGGTAATGGCGTTCAGCGCTTTCTGCCCGTAAGTGGTATCTGCCAGAATGCCGCTCTTTTCATTCAGGCCCGCTTCTGTCGCCGCCTCCTGCGCCGCCTGCAGCAGCAGGAGTTTTAACTGCGGAATGCGCTCTTCGCTGACGCCCGCTTCCTGCGCCATATCGGCCAGCTGTTTACGGTGGTCGAAGGCAAACACATTCAGCTCCGGCCACTGCTGCCGGCGCGTGGTGACACGGTGCAGGTGAGTAAGACGCGTATCGCGATCCGGTCGTTTAACCTCACGGTCGCGGCTGAGGAAATCATCCAGCTCCGCTTTGGTTGGCATTGCCGGTGCGCAGCCGTGCCGCGACACCACCAGCGCGCCACAGGCATTCGCGTAGCGACACGCCTGCTCCCAGCTCTCATCGTTCAGCCAGCCGCGCAGCAGACCGGACATAAATGCGTCGCCCGCGCCCAGTACATTCAGCACTTCAACCTGCACGCCGCTCTGCAGCCGGGTCTGCTCCCAGCTGTCCGGAATATCGCCCTCAAACACCACACAGCCCAGCGGGCCGCGTTTGCACACCAGCGTGGCCTGACTTGCCTGACGCACATTTTTCAGCGCCGTCAGCGTATCGGTGCTGCCGCCGGCGATGTGAAACTCCTCTTCGGTGCCAACAACAAGGTCAAAGTAGTGCAGGACTTCCTGCAGCTGGCGGGTCACCTGGCCCGATTCAATAAAGCGTGTTTCACCGTCGCCCAGTGAGGTCAGTCCCCACAACACCGGACGATAGTCGATATCCAGCGCGGTACGCAGCCCGTTGCGGCGGGCAATATCCAGCGCTTTCAGTACGGCGGCGCGGGTATCCGGATGGGAAAGGTGCGTGCCGGTAATGGCTACCGCGCGTGAAGACGTAATAAATGCCTCCTCTATATCATCCGGCACCAGTCCCATATCCGCGCAGTTATCGCGGTAGAAGATGAGCGGGAAGGTCTCTTCATCTTTAATACCCAGGATCACCAGTCCGGTCAGACGCGTTTTATCGGTGATCAGGCCGTCAGTATTACAGCCGACGCGCTGCAGCTCCTCACGTAAAAAACGGCCATTGTGTTCATCGCCGACGCGCGCCAGCATCGCAGATTTCAGCCCCTGAATGGCCGTGCCGTAAGCAACATTGCCTGAGGAGCCACCCAGATACTTATTAAAGCTGGTCATATCTTCCAGGCGCGAACCGATTTGCTGGCCATAGAGATCAACGGCGATGCGTCCGATACAAATCACATCAAGCCGCTTCTGTTGTGTACTCATACCTATAGTTTCCTTCTGTGATAAGCAGGCACGAACGTCATCACCCGTGTCGGGTGCGCTGCTGTCGGGTTCTCAGATTGCCTGACTGGCTGGAAAATCAGTATGAGGAATGAATATTTCATAAACAACATAAAATGAAACATACATCTTTATTTTGTGAGCCAGGTAAAATTACCGTGCTGCACAGTAGCTCAGGGACAACACCGTAAACAGGCCCGGTATTTCCGGGCTGTGAACCCGATCGCAGGAAATATCTGGCAAATAGCGGAAGCTCTCTAGTTGAAACAAAAGTTCACAGCGCGGCCCCTCTTTCTGTCTTCTGTTCCACTTTAGCCACGCAGAAACGGCTGCTCAGCCCCGTTACTCTGCTGAATTTGATCTCCATCGCAAAATGAAATGTTTCTTCTGTAATTGTATTTTATGGAAAAAATATTTGTTTATAATCGCCGCATGTTTCACTTATGCGCGGGGCAGCCAGACACTCTGCTCCGGGTCGCAAGGCTCCTCTGCGGAGGCCGGCAAGTAAAGGAAAAGAGATATGGGCACGATCAGACTGACGACGGCACAGGCGCTGGTGAAGTTTCTCGATAATCAGTATCTGAATGTCGATGGCGCAGAGAACAAGTTTGTGAAAGGTGTGTTCGCCATTTTCGGCCACGGTAACGTACTCGGTATGGGCCAGGCGCTGGAGCAGGATAGCGGCGATCTGATTGTGTATCAGGGGCGTAACGAGCAGGGTATGGCGCATGCCGCGACCGGGTTTGCTAAACAGTCGCTGCGCCGTCAAATCATCGCCTGTACCTCGTCGGTAGGCCCGGGCGCAGCCAACATGATTACGGCTGCGGCTACTGCCACGGCTAACCGTATTCCGCTGCTGCTGCTGCCCGGAGATGTATTCGCGACCCGCCAGCCCGATCCGGTGCTGCAGCAGATTGAGCAGAGCCATGATTTAAGCATCAGTACCAATGATGCTTTCCGTGCCGTCAGCAAATACTGGGACCGCATCAGCCGGCCGGAGCAGCTGATGTCCGCCTGTATTAATGCCATGCGCGTGCTGACCGATCCCGCCGAAACCGGCGCAGTAACGCTCGCACTGCCGCAGGATGTGCAGGGTGAAGCCTGGGATTTTCCGGACTATTTCTTTCAGAAGCGGGTGCATCGGCTCGATCGCCGGCTGCCTTCTCCTGCGCAGCTGGAAGCAGCGCTGGCGCTGATTGCGCGCAAGCACAAGCCAATGATTGTGGTGGGCGGCGGCGTGAAATATTCCGGCGCGGGCGAGGCGCTGCTGAAGTTTGCTGAACGCTTTGCCATTCCGTTTGCGGAAACGCAGGCGGGCAAGGGCACCCTGATTTCCGATCATCCGCTGAACCTGGGGGGCGTGGGGGAAACCGGCTCTCTGGCTGCGAATCTTCTGGCGAAAGAGGCCGATCTGGTCATCGGTATCGGCACCCGCTACACCGACTTTACCACCGCCTCAAAATGGATTTTCCGTCATCCGGAGGTCAGCTTCCTTAACCTCAACGTCAGTAACTTCGACAGCTACAAGCTGGATGGCGTACAGCTGCTGGCCGATGCGCGTGAAGGTCTGACCGCGCTGGCGCAGCAGCTGCAGGGTTTTGAAAGCCACTGGGGCGATCAGATCGAAGAGGCGCAGCGTCAGCTGCAGCAGGAGACGCAGCGCGTTTATGCTGCCACCTGGAACAGCCATGATTTTGTGCCGGAAATTGCCGATCATATCGATCGCGACGCGCTGTTTGCTGAATTTCAGCGCCTCACTCAATCCGTGCTGACGCAGAGCAGCGTACTCGGGACCCTGAACGAGCAGCTGCCTGATGATGCTGTGATAGTTGCCGCAGCGGGCAGCCTGCCGGGCGATCTGCAGCGCGTATGGCGCACCCGCAGTTACAACGATTATCACGTGGAATATGGCTACTCCTGCATGGGCTACGAAGTCAACGCCGCACTGGGCGCCAAGCTGGCTCAGCCGCAGCGTGAGGTCTATGCCATGGTCGGTGATGGCTCTTTTATGATGCTGCACTCAGAGCTGGTGACGTCGATTCAGGAGGGCGCAAAGATCAACGTCATCCTGCTGGATAACATGACCAACGGCTGCATTAACAATCTGCAGATGGAACACGGTATGGACAGCTTTACGACCGAATTCCGCTTCCGCAATCCGGAAGGGGGCCGGCTGGATGGGGGCTTTGTGCCGGTAGACTTTGCGGCCATTGCCGCCGGGTACGGCTGCAAAACTTATCGTGTCACAACCCTTGAGCAGCTGCAGGCGGCGCTGACCGATGCGCAGCAGCAAAGCGTGTCCACCCTGATCGATATCAAAGTGCTGCCAAAAACCATGGTGCACAAATATTTCAGCTGGTGGAACGTCGGCGTAGCGCAAACCTCTGAATCTGAACGTACGCAGCAGGTTGCTGACAAGCTGAATCAGCACATTCAGCAGGCACGTAAATATTAACGCTTCTGGCCGGCGCAGACCGGCCGTCTTATCTCTTATCTGACTCTACAGGTGTAATCATGACGCTCAAACTCGGGGTAATCGGGACCGGTGCAATTGGTCAGGAGCATATCCGCCGCTGTAATAATGTACTGCAGGGCGCAAAAGTGGTGGCGGTTTCCGACATCAACGTTGAGGGAGCGCGGGCGGCGCTGCAGCGGCTGAACATCAGCGCAGAGGTTTATCAGGATGGTCATGAGGTCATCGCCTCACCGGAAGTGGACGCCATTCTGGTGACCTCCTGGGATCCGACCCATGAAGAATTTACGCTGGCGGCCATCGCCGCCGGCAAGCCGGTGTTCTGCGAAAAGCCGCTGGCGATGAGTGCGGAAGGCTGCCGCCGTATTGTGGATGCGGAAATTCAGCACGGCAAACGGCTGGTGCAGGTAGGCTTTATGCGCCCCTATGATGCGGGCTATCGCGCCCTGAAAAAAGTCATTACCGCAGGTGAGATTGGCGAACCGCTGATGCTGCACTGCGCGCACCGCAATCAGAGCGTGGGTGAGAATTACACTACCGATATGGCGATCACCAACACGCTGATCCATGAGCTGGACGTGCTGCGCTGGCTGACTGAGGATGACTACAAATCAGTGCAGGTGGTCTTTCCGCGTACCACATCAAAATCGCATGCGCAGCTGAAGGATCCGCAGATTGTCCTGTTTGAAACGCAGAAAGGGATCCGCATCGATGTGGAGATCTTTGTGAACTGCGCCTATGGCTACGATATCCAGTGTGAAGTGGTGGGCGAAGAGGGGATTGCGCGCCTGCCGGAGCCGTCGGCGATCCAGACGCGTAAAAACGCCTGCCTCGGCACGCCGCTGCTGACCGACTGGAAAGATCGCTTTATCGACGCCTATGACGTTGAGCTGCAGGCGTTTATCAACGACGTCAAAGCCGGTGAGCTTACCGGACCTTCTGCATGGGACGGCTTTGCTGCTTCCGTTGCGGCTGACGCCTGCCTGAAAGCGCAGAACAGCGGCGCAATTGAGCCGGTTGAAATGCCGCCGCGTCCGGCATTCTACAGCAACTAACCTGCTACCTATTTTGCGGCGGCACGGCTGTCCCGCCGCCCTGATTCCGGGATCTGAAGATGAACAAAGAGAATGTAAAGCTGGCGATAGCACCGATCGGCTGGACCAATGATGACATGCCCGATCTGGGCAAAGAGAACACTTTCCAGCAGACAGTCAGTGAAATGGCGCTGGCCGGGTTTACCGGCAGCGAAGTCGGCAGTAAATACCCGCGCGATCCGGCTATTCTGAAACCGATGCTTGATATTCGCGGCATTGAGATCTGCAACGCCTGGTTCAGCACCTTTTTTGCTAATGGCGATAAAGCCAAGACTATCGATGAGTTCGTCAATCATATGAACTTTCTGCACGCCATGGGCGCGCGCGTTATCGGCTGTTCAGAGCAGAGCAAAAGTATTCAGGGCACTACGCTGGCGGTGTTTGAGCAGAAACCGGTGTTCAGCGATGAAGAGTGGCGTCTGACGGCAGAAGGCTATAACGAACTGGCGCAGCTGGCTGCAGAAAAGGGCATGCGCGTGACGCTGCATCACCATATGGGCACCGGGATCCAGACGCCGGAAGAGATTGACCGCTTTATGGCGCTGACCCATGACAATGTAGGCCTGCTCTATGATACCGGCCATATTTACTACTCCGAAGGCTCACAGCAGGCGATGCTGGATGTGCTGACCACGCATCTGCCGCGTATTTTCCACGTGCATCTGAAAGATGTCCGCGACGAAGTGGTGGCTGAAGTACGTGAGAACTCCCTGTCGTTTCTTGATGGCGTGAAGAAAGGCACCTTTACCGTGCCGGGAGATGGCGCGATCGATTTCGCGCCGGTGTTTAAAATTCTCGACGATGCGGGCTATAAAGGCTGGATGGTGGTAGAGGCGGAGCAGGATCCGGCTATTGCCAATCCGTTTGAGTATGCGGTAAAAGCGCGCAACTATATCCGGGAACACGCCGGACTCTGACAACGGCTGCTGTGCCCCTGCGCCGCTGCCGCTCCCCGGAGCCGCCGCGGTGCTCGCTTATTGCCACGCCGTACCGCTGGCATCTGCGCCCCTGACTGAAACGCTTATCCGGCGACATAAAAAAAACCCGCAGCGTGTGCGGGGTCGGGAAAGCGAGGAACGGCGTTTATGATGCGAGCGAAAGCGCCGGCTTCTGGCTGTTGCGGGCCAGCCACTCGCTGATGCGCGCCTGCTGGGCCTTGTTCAGCCACATACCCTGCTTGGTACGACGCCAGATGGCATCATCCAGTTCGCGTACCCACTCGTTTTTCACCAGGTAGCGCAGTTCAGCTTCATAAAACTCATGGCCAAAGTTCTCACCCAGATCGGTCAGGCTGGTGGCACCCTCAAGCAGCATTTCGGTACGGCTGCCGTAGGTGCGGGCATAGTGCCGCGCCATGTTTTCACTGATAAACGGATAGCGGCGACGCAGGCTGGCAGCGTAGTCGTCACGCGTGCCGGAGAAGTCACCACCCGGCAGCACGGCGCTCTTCGTCCAGGCCGGACCGGCGTTCGGATAGTACTTCGCCAGTTTCTCCATTGCGTGCTCAGCCAGCTTGCGATAAGTGGTCAGCTTGCCGCCAAACACCGACAGCAGCGGCGCTTCACCGTTATCGTCACGCACGTCCAGCGTATAATCACGGGTGATCGCCTGCGGTGAATCTGACTCATCATCACACAGCGGGCGTACGCCGGAGTAGCTCCAGACGATATCGTCTGAGGTCAGCTGCTTTTTAAAGTGCGCGTTAAACACCTTCAGCAGATAGCGCGTCTCTTCCTCGTCAATCTTGACGTTTTTCGGATCGCCTTTGTACTCTACGTCAGTGGTACCGATGATAGAAAACTCATCCATCCACGGGATCACAAACACAATACGATTATCTTCGTTCTGCAGAATATACGCCTGCTTCTCGGTGTGCACACGCGGCACCACAATGTGGCTGCCTTTGATCAGGCGAATACCGTAGGGTGATTTCAGCTGCAGGCCGTCGTCAAACAGCTGTTTAACCCACGGACCGGCTGCGTTGACCAGGCCTTTAGCGCGCCAGGTCAGGATTTTGCCGGTATCGACCTCTTCTGCCTCAACCATCCACATGCCGCCTTCACGCCATGCGCGATTAACGCGGGTGCGGGTGCGCACTTCGCCACCTTTGCGCTCAACTTCCTGCGCATTCAGCACCACCATACGGGCATCATCCACCCAGCAGTCGGAATATTCGAAACCGCGCGTAATTTCCGGCTTCAGCGCTGACTCCGCGCCAAAACGCAGGCCTTTACTGCCTGGCAGCGTGGTGCGCTTGCCGAGACGGTCATACATAAACAGGCCCATGCGGATCATCCACGCCGGGCGCAGGTGCGGGCGGTGCGGCAGACGAAAGCGCATCGGGAAAGCGATGTGCGGCGCCATTTTTAACAGCACTTCACGCTCTGCCAGCGCTTCGCCGACCAGGCGAAACTCGTAGTGCTCAAGATAGCGCAGGCCACCGTGAATCAGTTTTGAACTGGCGGAGGAGGTGGCACACGCCAGATCCCGCGCCTCCAGCATCAGCACAGACAGTCCGCGTCCTGCAGCGTCCACTGCAATGCCGGCTCCGTTGATGCCGCCGCCGATCACGATCAGGTCTTTGGTTTCCACGTCATCTCCTCCGATGTTCGGAATAGTTCTAAAATGTTCGTTTTCGAGCGTAATAATAATCGGAAACCAACATTTTCGCCAGTCTTTAACGCAATAAAAACATTCCTGCGTGATGCAGCTAACATTCCGGCAGGAAAAAAAACAGATAACCCTTTTCTTTATCAGGTTATGGCACCTGTTTCTCAGGGTAAACTAGGCGCAAACAGAACAGCGGAATGAGAGATAACGATGGAAACCTTCGAGTGTATTAATGTTCAGCAGGCAAACGCGCAGCTGGCGCAGGGCGCGCAGTTAGTCGATATTCGCGACCCGCAAAGTTTCGCCATGGGACATGCTGCCGGCGCGCAGCATCTCTCTAATGACAACCTGGCAGACTTTATTGCGCAGGCCCGCCATGACCTGCCGGTACTGGTGATGTGTTATCACGGCAACAGCAGTAAAGGCGCAGCACAATTTCTGCTGGGGCAGGGTTTCAGCGAGGTATACAGCATTGATGGCGGTTTTGATGCCTGGCGTGCAGCGTTTCCTGCGCAGACCGCGACCGGCAGTCTCTGATCCGCCATTTTATCCTGAGGAGAGCACCGCATGATGCGTATTACTCAGTTCAGTCACGCCCGCACCGCGCAGGCGTTTGTGGATTATATGGCGACGCGCGGTGTGACGCTGCGCATAGAGCAGGAAAGTCACTCCGTGATCGTGCTGGATGATGAGAGCCAGCTGCAGATGGTCGAAAACGAACTTGCACAATTCGTTCGCGACCCCAATCACCCGCGCTATCAGGCGGCCAGCTGGCACAGCGGCACTACCCGCAGCGGGCTGCGCTATGAGCGCAGCAATATCTGGGCCGCTATCCGGGAGCGTGCCGGACCACTGACGCTTTCGGTTATGACGCTCTGCGTCGCCGTGTTTATTCTGATGCAGATAGCAGGCGATGATGTCGCGCTGGCATGGCTGGGGTGGCCGGCTGACGCCTCGCAATATTTTCAGGTGTGGCGCTGGTTCAGCCATGCGCTGCTGCACTTTTCGCTGCTTCATATCCTGTTTAACCTGATGTGGTGGTGGTATCTGGGCGGGGCGGTAGAGAAACGACTCGGCAGCGGTAAGCTGTTTGTTATTATGCTGATTTCTGCGCTGCTCAGCGGCTGGATGCAGGCCAAATTCAGCGGCGTGCTCTTTGGTGGTCTCTCAGGTGTGGTGTATGCGCTGATGGGCTATTGCTGGCTGCGCGGCGAGCGCGATCCCGAAAGCGGTATTTATCTGGAGCGCGGACTGATTGGTTTCGCTATTGTATGGCTGGTGATTGGCTGGTATGGCGCGTTTGGTCTGGCAATTGCCAACGCCGCGCACGTGACCGGCCTGCTGGTCGGGCTGGCCATGGCTTTTATGGATACCCGCCGCGTCGTCCGTCATCAGAGATAAAAAGAACACGGCTGCAAGCCGAGGAGAGAGATGTGAAGCAGACGCAACGTCATGACGCCATTATCGATCTGGTCCGGCGTCAGGGGTATGTCAGTACGGAAGAGCTGGTTGAGCATTTTGCGGTCAGTCCGCAAACCATCCGCCGCGATTTAAACGATCTGGCCGATCAGAACAAAATTCAGCGCCATCACGGCGGCGCGGCACTCCCCTCCAGTTCGGAAAACACCGCCTGGCAGGATCGCAAAATGATGTGGTCAGCAGAAAAAGCCCGCATTGCCGCGCGCGTGGCCAGCCAGATCCCGGATGGCGCAACGCTGTTTATTGATATCGGCACCACCCCGGAAGCGGTAGCCCATGCGCTGCTGAACCATAACGATCTGCGCATTGTCACTAATAATCTGAACGTTGCCATTCTGCTGATGGGCAAGCCCGATTTCCGGGTGATCATTGCCGGCGGAGAAGTGCGCACGCGTGATGGCGGGATCATGGGCGAAGCCACGCTCGACTTTATTTCTCAGTTCCGCCTCGACTACGGCATTCTCGGTATCAGCGGCATCGATATGGACGGCTCGCTGCTGGAGTTTGACTATCATGAAGTGCGCACTAAACGGGCCATCATCGACAATTCGCGCTGCGTAATGCTGGTTGTGGATCACTCAAAGTTCGGGCGTAACGCCATGGTCAATCTGGGCAACATGGGACTGATTGATTATATGTATACGGACCAGAAGCCTCCTGCCAGCGTGCTTAAAGTGATCGAGCAGCACGAGGTCCATCTCGAACTCTGCTGATCCTGTGCCGGGCTGTGTGCCCGGCCAGCTATTTTTATCCTCTCCGTCCTGATCCGGTCGCTTTTTTCACCAGGCGCGACTTTACTTATCCTTTTGAGCAGTAGCCGCTAGCCCGGACGCGAAAGGAGCGTTGATGTCTCTCAGTAAACTGGATAAGGCCGCAGAAGCGGCGGGAATTGCTTTGCGTTTTGTGAATGCCAGAGGGGAACAGGAAACCATCAGCGATGAGACTAAAGAGGCGCTGCTGAGGGTGATGGAAGCGCCTGCCGGCAAAACGCCGCCGGTGCCGCCGGTGCAGGTCTTTGTGGCGCGCGCACGACGTGAACTCACGGTGAATGGCAAAGGAGAATTTACCTGGCATCTGACCACCGAGCAGGGTAAAAGCCACAGCGGCACGGTACAGGGCGGTGAGCGGCTGACGCTGCCGCCGCGTCTGGCGCAGGGCTACCATCAGCTCAGCCTGCGTAAGGGACGTCAGCAGTGGCAGTCGCGCCTGATTATCGCGCCGCGTCGCTGCTATCTGCCTGAGCCGCTGGCACAGGGAGAAAAGCGCTGGGGGGCGCTGGTGCAGCTCTATACGCTGCGCTCAGAGCAGAACTGGGGTATCGGCGACTTTGGCGATTTAAAGCGCATGCTGGAACAGGTGGCGGCGCACGGTGGCGATTTTATCGGCCTTAACCCGCTGCATGCGCTCTATCCGGCGCAGCCTGAACTTGCCAGCCCCTATAGCCCGGCATCGCGCCGCTGGCTGAATATTCTCTATATTGACGTCAGCCAGGTGGCAGGGTTTCAGCAGAGCGCAGCGGCGCAGCGCTGGTGGAAAAGTGCCAAAACCCGTAAGGCGCTGGAGAATGCGCGTGCGGCAGAGGCGGTTGACTATACGGCGGTAGCGGCACTCAAGCTGGAGGCGCTGCGTCTCGCCTGGCAGCAGTATCAGCCGCAGGCGGCGGATGACACGGCGTTCCAGGCATTTCTGACGGCGGGCGGCGAGCCTTTACGTTACCAGGCGGCGTTTGACGGCATTCTGGCTGAGCGCAGCGGGCAGGATCGGCAGGCGTGGGGCTGGGAAACGTGGCCGGAGGGCTGGCGCAATGCCGCACAGCCTGAAGTACAGACGTGGTGCGCGCAGCATGAAGAAGAAATTGGCTTCTGGAGCTGGCTGCAGTGGCTGGCGCATCAGCAGTTCAGCGACTGCTGGCTGCGCAGTCAGGAGCTGGGTATGGCGGTGGGTCTCTACCGCGATCTGGCGGTGGGTGTGGCTGAACATAGTGCAGAAACCTGGCAGGATCCGCAGCTGTATAAACTTGGCGCCTCGGTCGGTGCGCCGCCCGATCCGCTGGGACCGCTGGGACAGAACTGGGGGCTGCCGCCGCTCGATCCGCACGTGCTGCGCGCACGTGGTTATCAGCCGTTTATCGACCTGCTGCGCGCAAATATGCGCGACTGTGGCGCGCTGCGCATCGACCATGTGATGTCCCTGCTGCGGCTGTGGTGGATCCCGCACGGGGAAAACGCGGATAAAGGTGCCTATGTCTCCTATCCGGTAGACGATCTGCTGGCGATTCTGGCGCTGGAGAGTCAGCGGCTGCGCTGCATGGTGATTGGTGAAGATCTCGGCACCGTGCCGCAGGAAATTGTCAGACTGCTACGTGACAGCGGCGTTTTTTCCTGGAAAGTACTGTTCTTTGAGCAGGAAAAAGAGGGGCGCTATCGCCTGCCCGACAGCTATCCGCAGCAATCTATCGCCAGTGCCAGCACCCACGATCTGCCTACGCTGAGCGGCTTCTGGCAGGCAGACGATCTGGCGCTGGGTGAGAAGCTGGGGATGTATAAAGGCAGCACGCTGCAGTCGCTGCAGGCGCAGCGCGTTAAGCAGAAGCAGGCGCTGCTGGATGCGCTGCATCAGGCTGGCGCAATGCCGGCGCGCAGTGTAAAGCAGGCAGAAAAGCAGGCGCTGACGCCGGCGTTTAATCAGGCTATCCATCGTTTTCTGGCGCTCACCGGCAGCGCGCTGCTGGGCCTGCAGCCGGAAGACTGGATGGGCATGACGACCCCGGTTAACGTACCGGGCACGACAGATGAGTATCCTAACTGGCGACGCAAATGGAGCTTTACGCTGGAAGAGGCGTTTGCGGATAACAACGTGAAGAAGCTGCTGAAAACGGTAAGCGAGGCGCGCAAAGCGTAGCGAAAATGCGGCAGCACAGCGTGCTGCCGCATGAAACCATCAATAGTAGGAGTGTTCGCCGCGCTGATGTTCAGTGAGATCGCGGACACCTTTCAGTTCCGGGAAGGCCGCCAGCAGCTCTTTCTCAATGCCATCTTTGAGCGTGACATCAATCATTGAGCAACCGTTACAGCCGCCGCCAAACTGCAGAACGGCGATGCCATCATCAGTGATCTCCATCAGCGAAACACGGCCGCCGTGGCTGGCCAGCTGCGGATTGATTTGTGCCTGCAGCAGATACTCTACCCGCTCTGCCATCGGTGCATCGTCAGAGACTTTACGCATTTTCGCGTTTGGCGCTTTCAGGGTCAGCTGGGAGCCGAGATTATCCGTAACGAAGTCAATCTCTGCATCTTCAAGATAGGGCGCGCTCAGCTCGTCCACATAGGCGGAGAGTTTATCGAACTTCAGTTCGGTATCCGTGGCTTCTACCGCGTCAGGCGGGCAGTAGGAGACGCCGCACTCGGCGGTTGGCGTACCCGGGTTGATAACGAATACGCGGATCTGGGTGCCATCTTCCTGTTTTGACAGCAGTTTTGCGAAATGCTCTTGCGCAGTATCAGTAATACGGATCATGGCGATTGCTCAATAGTTGACTAAATTACCTGGTTATAATACGCCCAACACCGACGCTCTACAAGGTACGGCACAGGCAGCCAATATGGATGCTGGCAGCGCCCTGAGCCTGCAGCAGGCGGCTGATTTCCGCTACGGTGCTGCCGGTGGTGACCACATCATCAATCAGCAGGATATGGCGATTCTGCACCGGCATTTCAAGGCGGAATGCGCTACGCAGATTATGACGGCGCGCGCGGGCATCAAGCTGATGCTGGACGCTGCTCTGCCGTATCCGGCTGACACCTTCACGATATTCACAGCGCAGCCAGCGTGCCAGCGGCTGCGCGAGCAGCGCAGACTGATTAAAGCCACGCTGCCAGGCGCGCTGGTGATGCAGCGGCACGCTCAGCACCAAATCGAACGCGGGATCGGGTTCACTCCGGCGCTTTGTTAACAATTTTAACAAAAGCAGCCGCGCCAGCATCACCCTGAGTGCTATCGCGCGGGAAAATTTCAGCTGCTGTACCCAGTGACTCAGGGGCGGAATGTAATCGCTGACGCAGGTTAAGCTGTGCCACGGCGGCGGCTGATTCAGGCAGCGTCCGCAGCGCTGCGGTGTGGTGGCAGGCAGGCCGCAGCAGGGGCAGAGCGCGGGCAGAGCGGGCAGCTGATGCAGACAAAGACTGCACAGACCGTGATGGGCAATCTGCAGCGGAAGATGGCATAGCCAGCAGCGGGCCGGGGTTGATAGCATAGCGACCTCTTTTTCTCTTTTCGGGAGTGTAACCGATGAGTTCGCTTTACTGGCACACCACGGGCACGGGCGATCGCGATCTTGTGCTGCTGCACGGCTGGGGACTGAACGCCGAAGTGTGGCAACACATTGTTCCGCGACTCAGCCCTCATTTTCGCCTGCATCTGGTGGATCTGCCCGGGTTTGGCCGCAGCGCCGCGGCTGGTCCGCTGACGCTGATGCAGATGGCGCAACACCTGCTGCCGCAGCTGCCTGATCGCGCCACGCTGCTGGGCTGGTCACTGGGCGGGCTGGTGGCCAGCCAGCTGGCGCTGCTGCAGCCCGCGCGTGTGGCTGCGTTAATCAGCGTGGCCTCCTCACCCTGCTTCACCGCACAGGCGAGCTGGCCGGGTATTAAACCCGACACGCTGACCGGCTTTCAGCAGCAGCTCAGTGACGATTTCCGGCGTACCGTTGAGCGCTTTCTGGCATTGCAGACCATGGGGACAGAAAACGCCCGTCAGGATGCGCGTCAGCTGAAAGAGGTGGTGCTGTCGCAGCCGATGCCGTCAGTGGCGGCGCTGCAGGGCGGTCTGGAGATTTTGCGGCAGAGTGATTTACGTCAGGCGCTGGACCACCTTAGCGTGCCGTTTCTGCGACTGTATGGTGCACTGGATGGGCTGGTCCCGCGCCGTATTGCCGGTGAGCTGGATACGCGCTGGCCCGGCTCCCCGTCGGTGATAATGGAGAAGGCGGCGCACGCACCGTTTATTTCACACCCTGAGGCGTTCTGCGGGCACGTAACGCAGTTTATCCGCGCAGCCACATAAACTGCCATGCGGCCAGCGTCACCGGCGCGCCGCCGTCCACTTTTTGGCCGCTGACCAGATCCTGATAATGGCGCGCCTGGGGCAGCGTGGTGGTCATTTCACGGCTGCTCAGGTTGAACAGACACAGCAGCCCCTCCTCATCTGGCGCATGGCGGCGAAACAGCAGGAGTGCATTGTCGCTCTCCAGCAGCGTCATGGCATTATCAGGATGAAACGCGGGCTGACGGGTGCGCAGCTGGATCAGCGCACTCAGCCGTTCAAACACCTGCTGACGCAGCCAGTCGCCACCGCTGATCCACTGCTCCATTTCGCGCAGGCTATATTTTTCGCGATTGATGGCGCGGTTGTGGCCGGCAGCGCGCACCCCTTCGTTATCGTTACGCGAGCCGAGGATGCTCTGAATATAAATGGCGGGCACGCCCGGAAACGCCAGCAGAATGGCGTGCGCCAGCAGGAAACGGCGCAGGCGCGTCTCATCATCATCGGTCTGGTGGTTAAGCGCATCGAGATAGGTAACGTTGATTTCATAAGGGCTGGTGGTGCCGTCAGGATTATTTTTATACGACACCAGCGCCCCCTCCAGCGCCAGTTCACGCACCAGCGCAACAATTTCAGGCTCTGACAGAATGCCGCGCGCCGGATTCAGGCCAATACCGTCGTGCGAGGCGAGAAAGTTAAAAAAGGTGGTGCTGCCGCTGCCAGGCGTCAGCGAGGCGGCCCACTGACGCAGCGCGCGCGCTGAACCGGCATGGATCGCCTGCAGCACCAGCGGCGGCAGAGAAAACTGATACACCATCTGCGCCTCGTCGTCACCGCGGCCAAAGTAGCTGATGTTATCCTGATGCGGCACATTGGTTTCTGTGATGATCACCGTACCCGGTGCGACGACATCGGCGACGGCCCGGAACAGCTTCACCAGCAAATGGGTTTTGTGCAGGTGAATGCAGCGCGTGCCTGGTGTTTTCCACATATAGCCAACCGCATCCAGCCGCACATAGTCCGCACCTTTTTTCAGGTAGTCGAGCAGTACCCCGATCATGCGGATCAGCACATCCGGGCTGGCGAAGTTAAGGTCGATTTGGTCGGCGCTGAAGGTGGTCCAGATATAGCGCGTGGTACCATCGGCCAGGGTAAAAGGCGTGAGCAGCGGCGAAGTACGCGGGCGGGTTACGGCGCTGAGATCGGTGGCTGGCGGCATGCTGATAAAAAAATCATCCCAGCCCGGATCCTGCGCCAGATAGTGGCGAAACCAGGCGCTGTGCGCCGAGATATGATTACAGACAAAATCGAACATCAGCCGCGTCTGGCTGTGCAGCGCCGCAATCTGCTGCCAGTCACCGCAGATCGGATTGACGTTATGGTAGTCGATAACCGAAAAGCCATCATCGGACGAATAGGGGAAAAAGGGCAGCAGGTGCACCAGGTTAAAGACCGATTGCAGGTGCTGCTGATAAAAGCGCGTAAAACTGGCGAGGGTGGGCTGTTCCGGCTCACGAAACTGATCGGCGTAAGTGATGAGCACCACATCTTTCTCATCCCAGTGCGCTTTGCGCGGCAGCTTTACGCTGTCACGCGCGGCGCGAATATGTGACAGCAGGCGCTCGCGCGCCATGGCGGGCAGGCGTCCTTCATAGATCTCATCGAGCAGGGCGTTGATTTTATCCATCAGATTGTCAGGCCACGCGGAAGGTCAGTGGATCACACAGATTTTTTCAGCGTAGCCTGACAGGACGATTTCGCAACCCGTTACCTGCAGCCCCGGGCCGGCTGCAGGCAAATCTGGGGGCTGAAATCAGCGCTTTTTACCAAAAGCCGCAGCCAGCGCATCGCCCATTGCGCTGTTGCCCGCCGCCGCAGGCTTACCGCGTGCTTTGGCCGGATTCGCTGCGCGCGCCGGTTCTCTGGCAGCCGGACGGCTACCGCTGCGCGCGTTGCTCTCACCCGGCTGCTCATCCAGACGCATCGTGAGCGCGATACGTTTACGCTGCAGATCCACTTCCATGACTTTGACCTTCACGATATCACCTGCTTTCACCACCTGATGCGGATCTTCCACGAAGCGATCGGAGAGGGAAGAGATATGCACCAGTCCGTCCTGATGCACGCCGATATCCACGAAAGCACCGAAATTCGTCACGTTGGTGACGGCACCTTCCAGAATCATGCCGGGCAGCAGATCGTTCATGGTTTCCACGCCTTCGGCAAACTGCGCGGTTTTGAATTCAGGACGCGGATCGCGGCCTGGCTTTTCCAGCTCTTTGATGATGTCGGTTACGGTTGGCAGACCAAAGCGTTCATCGGTAAAGTCGCGCGCGTTAAGATCGCGCAGGCTGCCGGGATTCCCCATTAGCGCATCCAGCGCCTGCTCAGTGGCAGACAGAATGCGCTCCACCAGCGGATACGCTTCCGGATGCACCGTAGAAGCATCCAGCGGATTATCACCGTGATTGATCCGCAGAAAGCCGGCGCACTGTTCAAACGCTTTTGGCCCGAGACGGCTCACTTTCAGCAGCTGCTGACGATTCTGAAAACGCCCGTTTTCATCGCGCCAGCTGACAATATTCTGCGCCATCATGCGCGTCAGGCCCGCCACGCGCGTGAGCAGCGCGACCGAGGCGGTGTTGAGATCGACGCCGACGGCGTTGACGCAATCTTCAACCACCGCATCCAGTTTTTTCGCCAGCTGGCTCTGACTGACATCATGCTGATACTGGCCGACACCAATTGATTTAGGGTCGATTTTCACCAGCTCGGCCAGCGGATCCTGCAGGCGGCGGGCAATAGAGACTGCACCGCGCAGCGAGACGTCGAGGTCGGGAAATTCCAGAGCCGCCAGCTCGGAGGCGGAGTAAACAGAGGCGCCCGCTTCACTGACAATCACTTTTTGCGCGCTGACCTGCGGGAACTGTTTCTGCACATCGAGGAAAAAGCGCTCGGTTTCACGCGAGGCGGTTCCGTTACCAATCGCCACCAGCTCAACCTGATGTTTTATGCAGAGTGCTGCAACGGCAGCAGCAGCTTTCGCCGTCTGACCGGTATGCGGATAGACCGTATCGGTGGCTACCAGCTTGCCGGTCGCATCGACTACGGCAACTTTCACGCCCGTGCGCAGGCCGGGATCGAGACCCATTGTCGCGCGCATCCCGGCCGGAGCGGCCATCAGCAGATCGTGCAGATTGCGGGCAAAGACGTTGATCGCTTCATCTTCAGCGCGTTCGCGGATAGTTCCCATCAGTTCAGTTTCGAGATGCAGCAGCACCTTGATGCGCCATGTCCAGCTCACCACCGCTTTGCGCCAGCTGTCAGCCGGCGCATTGTTCAGGCGCAGACCCAGGTGATCGGCAATCAGCGTTTCGCCATAGCTTTCACGTGGTGCCTCTTCACTCTGCGGATCGGCATTCAGCGACAGCTGCAGTATACCTTCGTTGCGGCCGCGAAACATCGCCAGAGCGCGGTGCGAAGGCACGCTGCTCAGCGCCTCGTGATGATCGAAGTAATCGCGGAATTTAGCGCCCGCATCTTCTTTGCCTTCAATGACGCGTGCCGTCAGGTGGGCATTTTTCCACAAATAGTCGCGCACTTTAGCCAGCAGCGCAGCGTCCTCGGCAAACCGCTCCATCAGGATATAGCGTGCACCATCAAGCGCTGCGCGCGTATCCGCCACGCCTTTATCCGCATCCACAAAGCCTGCAGCAACCGCTTCCGGCTGCTGCGAGGGATCGTTCCACAATGACTCAGCCAGCGGTTCCAGGCCCGCTTCAATGGCGATCTGCCCGCGCGTACGGCGCTTCTGCTTATAAGGCAGATAGAGATCTTCCAGCTCGGTTTTACTCAGCGTGCTGTTGATAGCCTGCGCCAGTTCCGGCGAGAGTTTGCCCTGATCGTCAATCGACTTCAGAATTGACTGGCGGCGATCGTCCAGCTCGCGCAGATAGCTCAGGCGGCTCTCCAGCGCGCGTAGCTGGGTATCATCCAGCCCGCCGGTGACTTCCTTACGGTAACGTGCAATAAAGGGGACGGTATTCCCTTCATCCAGCAGGCGTACGGCGGCATCGACCTGTTCGGCGCGTGCCTGCAACTCACCTGCGATAATCTGGCTCAGCGAATCTTTCATCATCAGTAACGATCTTGCTTATCCGGGGTTAAAAACAGGGGACAGTTATACGGACTGAGGGCGTAAATTGCCAGCCGGCAGGGCGGCAATCCATCTTTTTCTGAATGGCGCCCGCATCTTGCTGCCTGCGGCAGCGTCGCTTATTGTACGCAGCTGGCGACCTGCAAAACTGACATGAATGAGCCGATGTAATGAAAACTCAACTGATAACCCGCGAAGGCTATAACAAGCTGCGTGCCGAGCACGATCATCTGTGGAATGAGAAGCGTCCGGAGGTCACCCGTATCGTCTCCTGGGCCGCCAGCCTCGGCGATCGGTCAGAAAATGCGGACTACACCTATAACAAGCGCCTGCTGCGGCAGATCGACCGGCGGGTACGCTACCTGCGCAAATGCCTCGCTGAACTGAAAATTGTTGATTACGCCCCACAGCAGGAGGGCAAGGTCTTTTTCGGCGCGTGGGTTGAAGTGGAGAATGAGCAGGGTGAGAAAAAGCGTTTTCGCATCGTCGGACCGGATGAGATCTATGGCGACAATGTGAAAGCGTACATCTCTATTGATTCTCCCATGGCGCGGGCGCTGATCAAAAAAGAGGTCGATGATGAAGTCACCGTTAATACGCCTGAAGGACAAAAGACCTGGTTTGTGAATCAGATTAACTATCACAACCCGGCATGAGTGAACTGCGCTGCACGTGACGACAGTCACAGGCAGCGCAGGCCGCTTTATGACGCTTACTTGCCCGGCACCGTTGCGGTCGTGGTTGAGGTGCTGCTGCCATTACCATCACCACCGCCCATGGTCGCCAGCGCCACACCCAGCAATGCTGCTACCGCGCCCACGCCAATTGCATCCGAGTTGCCTTTTGCCGTCGTTGACGCCTGCGCACCCGCGGCTTCACCGACTGACGTTGCCGCCTGAACCTGGGTAAGGCTGGAGAGAACCAGCGCGCTCAGCAGAACAACTTTTTTCATTTTTCTTCTCCACATGACACCGATAGGGTCGATACAGCAGAAGTGTCGGAGATCATCGGGCCGGACGAAAGTAGTGTTTACTCGCTGATTTAACTGTCTTTATTTACAAGTGGTCTTGGATCGTACCGCTGCTGGCACTCTTCCGAGAGCGTTATCAGGAGCTAACCGGAATCTGCGCAGTTTTGTGCTGCTGGGGGGGGCTATCCCGCTGAATTGGGGGGAAAGTACAGGGCAGGCCGTCACACAGCCAGAAAAGTGTGACTGAACCACGCGCAGTGAGAAAAAGTGCCGTTTTTTCAGACAAGCGCTAAAGAGGGTAAAATCAGCGCCCAAAAGCGGGAGCAGAGCCGCATTTCAGGCAAGAAATTAAATATAAGCTCCTGTTTAATATGCTTTGTAACAATTTCGCTTAGAATATAAACCATAAATGTCTGTCACAGACAGGTCCCTTATCCTCACAATATTGCTTCAGGCAATGGCGCCTTTGGGAGTTGAACATGCAAGAGAACTACAAAATTCTGGTCGTTGATGACGATATGCGTCTGCGCGCGCTGCTGGAACGCTATCTCACCGAACAGGGCTTTCAGGTGCGCAGTGTCGCGAATGCTGAACAGATGGATCGCCTGCTGACGCGTGAATCTTTTCATCTGATGGTGCTGGATTTAATGCTGCCGGGTGAAGATGGCCTCTCTATTTGTCGCCGTCTGCGCAGCCAGAGCAACCCGATGCCGATTATCATGGTAACGGCTAAGGGTGAAGAGGTTGACCGCATTGTCGGACTGGAAATCGGCGCCGATGACTATATTCCCAAGCCGTTTAACCCGCGTGAACTGCTGGCGCGTATCCGCGCGGTACTGCGCCGTCAGGCCAACGAGCTGCCGGGTGCGCCGTCACAGGAAGAGGCGGTAATCGCGTTTGGTAAATTCAAACTGAACCTCGGCACACGTGAAATGTTCCGTGAAGATGAGCCTATGCCGCTGACCAGCGGAGAATTTGCCGTGCTGAAAGCGCTGGTGAGTCATCCGCGCGAGCCGCTTTCGCGTGACAAGCTGATGAACCTGGCCCGCGGGCGTGAATACAGCGCCATGGAACGTTCAATCGACGTGCAGATTTCGCGCCTGCGCCGCATGGTGGAAGAAGATCCCGCGCATCCGCGCTATATCCAGACCGTCTGGGGTCTGGGCTACGTCTTTGTGCCGGACGGCAGTAAAGCATGAGGCGACTGCGCTTCTCGCCCCGCAGCTCCTTTGCCCGCACCCTGCTGCTGATCGTTACCCTGCTGTTTGTCAGCCTGGTAACGACGTATCTGGTGGTGCTGAACTTCGCTATTCTTCCCAGCCTGCAGCAGTTTAATAAGGTACTGGCCTACGAAGTGCGTATGCTGATGACCGATCGGCTGCAGCTGGAAGATGGGACACAGCTGGAAGTGCCACCCGCCTTCCGGCGCGAAATTTACCGCGAGCTGGGGATTTCGCTCTATACCAACGCGGCGGCAGAAGAGAGCGGGCTGCGCTGGGCGCAGCACTATGAGTTTCTTAGTGAGCAGATGGCGCAGCAGCTTGGCGGCCCGACCGATGTGCGCGTCGAGGTCAACAAAAACTCGCCGGTCGTCTGGCTGAAAACCTGGCTTTCGCCCGATATCTGGGTACGGGTGCCGCTGACGGAAATTCATCAGGGCGACTTCTCACCGCTGTTCCGCTACACGCTGGCGATTATGCTGCTGGCGATTGGCGGAGCCTGGCTGTTTATCCGGATGCAAAACCGGCCGCTGGTGGATCTGGAGCACGCGGCGCTGCAGGTGGGCAAAGGCATTATTCCGCCACCGCTGCGTGAATATGGTGCCTCTGAGGTCCGTTCGGTGACACGCGCCTTTAATCAGATGGCGGCAGGGGTCAAGCAGCTGGCTGACGATCGCACATTGCTGATGGCGGGTGTCAGCCACGATCTGCGCACGCCGCTGACGCGCATCCGTCTTGCGACCGAAATGATGGGTGAGCAGGATGGCTATCTGGCTGAGTCGATTAATAAAGATATCGAAGAGTGCAACGCCATCATTGAGCAATTTATCGATTATCTGCGCACCGGGCAGGAGATGCAGACCGAGCGGGCCGATCTCAACAGCGTGCTGGGAGAAGTGGTTGCGGCTGAAAGCGGTTATGAACGCGAGATTGAAAATGCGGTCATGACCGATGAGCTCATACTGGATATCAATCCGCTCTCTATTAAACGCGCGGTGGCGAATCTGGTGGTCAACGCTGCGCGTTATGGTAACGGCTGGATCAAAGTCAGCAGCGGTCAGGAGCTTAACCGCGCCTGGTTCCAGGTGGATGATGATGGTCCCGGCATTAAACCCGATCAGCTGCAGCATCTGTTTCAGCCGTTTGTGCGCGGCGACAGCGCCCGCAGTACCAGCGGCACCGGGCTGGGACTGGCGATTGTGCAGCGCATAATCGATGCGCATGAAGGATCGCTGGAGATCGGGGCCAGCGAGCGTGGCGGATTACGTATCCGCGCCTGGCTGCCGATGCCGGAAAACAGCACCGCGCTGGCCAGCGTCGCGCACAGCGCCTGAACAGATAAAAAAAGGGCGGCAATAATGCCGCCCGCTGCCACTGCTCAGCCGTGCTTACAGCTGCGGACCCGCCTGTACCAGCGCTTTACCCGCGTCGTTGTCAGTATACTTCTCAAAGTTGGTGATAAAACGCTGTGCCAGATCCTGCGCGGCCTGCTGCCACTCCGCTTCGCTCTGCCAGCTGCGGCGCGGATCCAGCGTGGCGGCGTCCACCCCGGTCAGCTGCGTCGGGATCTGCAGATTGAACACCGGCAGGGTCTCGGTCGCAGCGTTATCCAGCTCGCCTGCCAGAATCGCATTGATGATCGCCCGCGTATCTTTCAGTGAGTTACGCTTGCCGCTGCCGTTCCAGCCGGTGTTAACCAGATAAGCCTGTGCGCCTGCCGCTTCCATGCGCTTAACCAGCACTTCAGCATATTGCGTCGGATGCAGGGTCAGAAATGCGGCGCCAAAGCAGGCAGAGAAGGTGGGCGTCGGCTGCGTAACGCCGCGTTCCGTGCCGGCCAGCTTGGCTGTGAAGCCGGAAAGGAAATGATACTGCGTCTGCTCTGGCGTGAGCCGTGACACCGGCGGCAGCACGCCAAACGCGTCAGCCGTAAGGAAAATCACCTTTTTCGCGTGACCCGCCCTGGACACCGGCTGCACGATGTTTTCGATGTGATTGATCGGATAGGAGACGCGGGTGTTTTCGGTTTTGCTGCCATCGGCGTAATCCACGCTGCCGTCGGCACGCACTACCACGTTTTCCAGCAGCGCATCGCGACGGATGGCGCGATAGATTTCCGGCTCTGCCTGTTCAGACAGGTTGATGGTTTTTGCATAGCAGCCGCCTTCGAAATTAAAGACGCCGTCGTCATCCCAGCCGTGCTCATCATCGCCAATCAGCTGCCGTTCAGGATCGGTGGAGAGCGTGGTCTTACCGGTGCCGGAGAGGCCAAAGAACACGGCCACGTCGCCCGCTTTACCCACGTTTGCGGAGCAGTGCATTGAGGCGATGCCTTTCAGCGGCAGCAGGTAGTTCATGATGGCAAACAGGCCTTTCTTCATTTCGCCGCCGTACCAGGTGCCGCCGATCAGCTGCATGCGCTCAGTGAGGTTAAATGCAACGAAGTTTTCTGAGTTCAGCCCCTGCGCCTGCCAGTCCGGATTGGTGCACTGCGCCGCGTTCATCACCACAAAATCAGGCGTGAAGCTGGCCAGCTCTTCATCGGTCGGACGGATAAACATGTTTTTGACAAAGTGCGCCTGCCAGGCGACTTCCATCACAAAGCGTACGCTCAGGCGGGAGTCAGGATTGGCACCGCAAAATGCATCAATCACAAACAGGCGTTTGCCTGAAAGCTGCTGCGTACAGCGATCCTTCAGCGCCTGCCAGGTCTCCTGGGAAAGCGGCTGATTATCGTTTTTACCGTTGCCGGTACCGTTCCACCACAGCGTGTCACGCGTCGTGTCATCGCGGACAATATATTTATCTTTCGGTGAGCGGCCAGTGAAAATGCCGGTATCCACGGCGATAGCGCCGCTCTGCGTCAGGGTGCCTCGCGCATAACCCTCCAGCTCCGGGCGGGTTTCTTCCTGAAACAGCGTGTCATAGTCAGGGTTATACACCACTTCGGTAGTGCCGCTGATGCCCAGGTCGGCGAGGTCTTGCGATGTCAGGCCGTTAACGCGCATGTGACTGCTCCTTAAATCGGTACTTCATTGCATTTTTAGGGGGTGTCTGCCGCGTGGCGCACTCGGTTGCGCAGAACAGATCGCGCGCAGTGTACACATCTGAGCAGAAGCGGAAAGTGAAGATAGTTAAAAATGCGAACTGGAACGTGACAAGCGGAGAAATCGGCTACTTATAAAAGTAAAGTTAGCCAAAATTAGTTAATTTCCGTGAAAAAACATAGAGGTATAGTTTTATGCAAAACGGGCGGCGTTGCCGCCCGCGGCGGGATTAATGCAGCTGGTCGCTGTCGCTGACAGATTCGTTACGGATGGCGGCAATATCCACTGCATCATAGACATAGTGCGTGCCGCAATAGTCACAATGCATATCGATTTTGCCATCTTCCGCCAGGATCTCATCCACTTCGCTTTCTGGCAGCGTTTTAAGCACTTCACCGCAGCGCTGGCGTGAGCAGGTGCACTTGAAGATAACGGGCAGCGGATCGTAAACAGTGGCTTCTTCCTGATGGTAGAGGCGCCACAGCACATCGTTTGCCGGCAGCGTAATCAGCTCTTCCACTTTAACCGTTTCAGTCAGCATGGCCAGATGATTGAAATCATCCTGACTGGTATCCTGCGCAGGCAGAACCTGCAGTAAAATACCGGCCGCGCCCTGCTCATTGGTGCGGATAAACAGGCGGGTAGGCAGCTGCTCAGAACGCATGAAATAGTCTTCCAGGCAGCCTGCCAGCGTATCCGCCTCCAGTCCTACCACACCCTGATAGCGCTCGCCTTTTTCTGGCGTAATGGTAATCACCAGATAGCCGTTACCCACCATTTCTTTCAGCGTACTGCCGGAGGCAATCTTTGCATCCTCTTTCACACGCGCCACGCCACGCAGCTCCTGGCGGTTATTACCGTTGATCACTGCCAGCGTCAGCGGGCCGTCGCCCTGCAGCTGTACCGTAATGTCCCCGTCAAATTTCAGCGTGGCGGTCAGCAGACTGGTTGCGACCAGCAGCTCGCCCAGCAGCGTTTTTACCGGCTCTGCGTAGTCATGGTTACGCACAATTTCATGCCAGGTGTGGGAGACATTGACCAGCTCGCCGCGTACGGCAACGTTTTCAAACAGGTAACGGTGTAATTGATCTTGAACAGACATAAGTTTTCTCTCACAGGGGTGCGAACTATTCATCACCCGACAGTTTAAATTTCATCAAATCACGGCGCTCTTTTTTATCAGGCCGGCGATCCGGATGTGGCATGGTCAGCGCATTCATCTTGCGCGCCAGCGCCGTTTTTTCCCGCTTTTCCACGCTGGCGTCGGTTTCGCTATACATCAGCTGCGCTTCGCTGGCGGGACGGCGCTGATCGCTGATGGCGTTGATAATAACCGTCCGCTCGTCGTTTCCCTGTCGCAGCGTTAATTCTGCGCCGGACTCAACCAGCTTGCTGGGTTTACTGCGCTGGCCGTTATAGTGAACCTTGCCGCCTTCGATCATTTCACGTGCCAGCGCGCGGGTTTTATAGAAGCGCGCGGCCCACAGCCATTTATCAAGGCGTACGCCGTCGCTGATTTTTTCTTTCATTGTGGCTCCTGCTTTAACGCAGCGTTTCATCTTTACCGGTAAACGGGTCCGGCAGCGCGGCGCTGAAAAAGGGTAGCGGCCGACTGGCGTCGAAGCGGCTGACGCCTGAGTCTCTGCGCCGGACGTTAGCCGGAACGGGTTCACTGTCATTAACATGTCGCGCAGTATGCGACAGGCTATGCGGCGACACGCCGCAGAGACAAATCGGCAGATATCCGGAAATATGGGCAGAAAGTGAGAAATCAAGGTGCGACGCGATGCCGCACTCTATCAGTTTAGCGTAAATGCCGGCCCCGTCAGCCACTGCCAAAAAACGCGCGACAGGGTAGCATACAAGGGCGGAGGGTCAGAACAGCGAGCGCACGCTCTGCATAGTGCTGAGATTATGATTGAAGCATTTATCGTAATATTGCTGAATTTCCGCCATACGCAGCCGGTTACGATGGATGCGTCGCAGCGTCAGCAAGCCGTTTACCACCGCTGAAACCAGCAGTATCAGCATCAGCACAACGCTGCCAATGTAGCGCCACTGCGCCATTGCATCGGGTTCGTTATGCAGCATGATATGGCGCGTCCCGTTCGCATCCGTACTCATGCTGGTGATAATACCGCTGGCGCTGAACGGGGTATGCAGCAGCATGCCCGCGATACGCTGCAGCTCGCGCCACTGCGAAGGCGCGTCAAGATCAAACAGGGAAACGGCAGGCTGCGGCTGCGTCACCAGCTGACGTCCTTCATCGCTGATAATGAGAAAACCGCCCGGCGGCGGACTGTTAAGCGTTTCCGCAGCACGACGGGTCTCACGGGAAAAGAAGGTCGAGGTCGCGGTATTCACCAGATTTTCCAGCGCTTCGGCACTGACAGGCCTTAACAGCACATTCATGCCGCTGAGTTTGCCGGTATCTGCACGATGGATCAGCGAATCCCAGTCTTTGGCATTGCCCAGATTCACCAGGGCATTTTTCAGCCGGACACAATCCTGCTGCTGACTGCAGAGATCCTGTGTCCTGAGCACCAGCTCTGAAAAATCATCCAGCAGAATCATGCCTGACTTCTGAATCGCGGAGGCGAGCTGCGGATTAAGCTTGGGATCGGTGCTGGTTTCCGGATGCAGCTGGCGCAGGGTGGTATCCAGCAGCGCGGCGGCCTTATCGATAATGTCAGACTGCGGCTGCGGCAGCGGAGCGGCTTTGTTCCAGTAGATAGCCGAGCAGTCAAAAGGCATGTAAGTGTAGGTGCGATTACTTTGGTAATTGCCTGGCACAGAGCACATACCGGTCCCCGTTACCCTGAGTACATCGCCGACGTGCAGCGGCAGGGCAGAGAGCTTATCCACGCTGTCGACCTGAATACTTTCCGTACCTTTGACCCACGCCAGACTCAGCTTGAGCGGCATACTGAGCGGGATCCAGGTCAGCAGCATCGCCAGCACCAGCAGTGAACCGCAGGTCAGTACCAGATTCTTGCGCCACCGTTGTACCGGAAAATTTCTGACCTCATCCTGCAGCGACAAAAAATGTCCCTGACGCACGACCTGGCGGTTCAGATAGATATCCACTTCGGTGATCTGTCCAAGATCGTGGGTAATGTAGGGCTGCCAGTGCGGCGGATAAATGAGATCGATAATACCCAGCGAAATATTGCTCTGCTCCTGGTTCGATTCACCAAACAGGCCCCAGCGTTTCGGCGCGCCGCGCAGACAGTGAATATCGCGCAGGCCTTTCTCTCCGGGAAAACGACAGAGAAACCAGAGGCTGACGGCGATCATCACGCAGCCAGGGGCTACCAGCCAGATCAGGAGATTGCCTGGCAGCACCAGACCGAGAAAAAACAGCAGAAAAGCGCAGCAGATAACCACGGCTTCACGCGTACCGTCAGGCCGCGAAAGCTGGTACTCCTCATGCGACTCTTTGCGTACCCGCAGTAATTCGACGTTTTCGCTCTCTGCTTTGCGGATAGAGGCGTTGGTACTGGCAGGCTGTATCAGCGGCGGCAGAGCAGGTTGCTCAATGGCGTAATTAACCAGCGAGTGACCATTCAGAGAGATGACCAGCGGCAGCGACTGCGTGCGGATCAGCTCAACGTAGTTTTCGTCTGCAATATACTGTTCCCAGAGCGGCGGCAGATGTACTTCAACTTCATCCAGATAGTAGCGCCATTTATGGGGATCGTCGGTTGAGAGGCCGTAACGGGTAATAGAACGGGTAACAGGATAGACATTGTTGCTTTGTGCCGTCAGCGTTAGCGCTTCCGCCTCCCTGGTAAAGCGCGCACGGGTGCGCGGCGGCTGACGTTTAGCCAGCGCAGCCAGATACTTTTCTACTGCAGTGCGCTCATCATCAGAGAGTTTGCGGCAGGGCGGACTGATAAACGGCAGGGGTCGCGCTAACGGCGGACGATGCCGCATAGCGTACCAGTAAGCGATACCAGCTAATGATGAGCCGACCAGCATCACTGTCAGGATGACAATAAAAGTGCTCATGCTACGCTCATTCCAGCCAACGAAATGCCTTCACGTTAACGTTCTACTCCCGGCGAAAATCGTAAGATGTGTCAATTCTGGCGAGCAGATGAGGTTCTGACAAGAAGAAACACAGATAAAATAATGCGCTAAATCATCGGATTATAAATTATTAGATTAATCCCTGATAGGATGGTAACCAGGCAATACTCAATTAAATATCGGCATTTTCTGAATTTGGATCCAAAGCGTTGACTTACGCTTAAAACAGGCAGGCAGAGAACACGCCGTACTTCGGGCTGCGCAATCCGGCGGCGGCTTAGCCTACGTTGCCTGTCGCACATTTGCGCGGCCTTCGGTATGCTGGCGTTATCGCATTTCACAAGGTTGTGCAACGTCTGAGGCTGATATGACCACTCCATTGAAAAAACCTGACATCCTCAAGGTAGAAGCGGTGGCGCGCTCCCGCCTGTTTACCATTGAAGCCGTCGATCTCGCTTTCAGCAATGGTGCACGCCGTGTTTATGAGCGCATGAAACCTTCTGAACGCGAAGCGGTAATGATTGTGCCGATTCTCGGCGACGACGTGATTCTGATTCAGGAGTATGGGGTAGGGCTGGAAAGCTATGAGCTTGGTTTCCCTAAGGGACTGATCGATCCGGGCGAAAGCGCCTTTGAGGCGGCTGACCGCGAACTGAAAGAAGAGGTCGGCTACGGAGCGACCCGCCTTGAAGCGCTGGGCAAGCTCACGATGGCACCCTCTTACTTCTCCAGTAAAATGAATATCGTTGTGGCAGAAGGACTCTATGAAGAGAAACTGGAAGGTGATGAGCCTGAGCCACTGGTGGTACGGCGCTGGCCGCTGAAGAACCTGCTGGCGCTGCTGGAAGAACCTGATTTCAGCGAGGCGCGTAATGTCAGTGCGCTGTTTCTGGTGCGCGAATGGCTGGTAAAACAGGGCCGGCTTGATTACTGAATAAAGAAAGGCGCCCGCAGGCGCCTTATTATCAGAACAGTTCGTGGCTTTCGCCATTGTCCATAATGGTCGTGCCGACGTCGTGCACCGTATACTCCGTGGGCTGTGTACCGTTGATGAAATATTCCTGACGCGTATTGCCACCGCCGTTAGCCAGTTTACCGGTTGCACGGTCGATGGTAACGGTCACCACGCCATCCGGCGGCGTCAGCGGCTGCACTGGGACGCCCTCCAGCGCAGATTTCATGTAGTCATCCCACGCCGGCTGCGCGCTCTTGGCGCCGCCTTCATAACCGGAAATCTGATCCGGAATTGCCCCCGACACGGTTGAACGTCCCAGCGCGCGTGAATCATCAAAGCCGATCCAGACCGACGTCACCACACCCGGACCATAGCCGGAGAACCAGGCATCTTTAGAGCTGTTGGTCGTACCGGTTTTTCCGCCAATGTCATTCCGCTTCAGATCGCGTCCGGCACGCCAGCCTGTACCCATCCAGCCGGGCTCGCCAAAAATATTGGAGTTAAGCGCGCTTTTGATCAGGAACGAGAGCGGCGTATTAATCACATGCGGTGCATACTGCTGATCGCCTGCTGGCTGCGACTGTGCCGGAACCTGCTCCAGCGCCGGCTTTGGCACCGACTGGTTCTGCGACTCATCAGAGGTGGCAACGTTCTCCACGCTCTCTTCATTCAGCGCGACTGACTTCCTGGTATCGCCGTAAATCACCGGCAGATTACACTGCGGACAGGCGATTTTAGGCCGGGTTTCAAAAATTACGCCGCCCTGCTCATCCTCAATGCGGGTGATGAAATAGGGGTCAACCAGAAAACCGCCGTTTGCCATGACCGCATAGCCACGCGCCACCTGCAGCGGTGTAAATGAAGCGGCACCCAGCGCCAGCGATTCGGTATGAATAATATTCTGCGCCGGGAAGCCAAAGCGCTGCAGATATTCTGCAGCATAATCGACGCCCATGGCGCGCATGGCGCGTACCATCACCACGTTTTTAGATTCTCCCAGCCCCTGACGCAAACGGATAGGGCCGGCATAGGTTGGCGGCGAGTTTTTAGGCCGCCAGTCAGCGCCGGCACCGGCATCCCAGCGGGAGATCGGAACATCATTGAGGATCGAAGCCAGCGTCAGGCCACGATCCATCGCGGCGGTATAGAGAAACGGCTTGATGTTTGATCCCACCTGACGCAGCGCCTGGGTAGCACGGTTAAACATGCTCTGATTAAAATCGAATCCGCCCACCAGCGCACGCACCGCGCCATCTTCCGGATTCAGTGATACCAGCGCAGAGTTCACCAGCGGAACCTGACCCAGCCACCACTCATCGCCCACTTTACGCACCCAGATCTGCTGACCGGCCTGCAGCACCTGCGTAATGGTGCGCGGTGTCGGTCCCTGCAGCGTGTCTGATTTATAAGGCCGAGCCCAGCGCACGCCGGAGAGCTTCAGCGCGACCGTGCTGCCATCTTTCAGTAAGGCCGTGGCCTCCTGAGCACTGGCACTGGTCACCACTGCCGCATTCAGCGGTCCGTAGGCAGGCAGCGTTTTCAGCGTTTTCAGAATACGGGCCTGATCCCAGCTTGTCTCACCGACTTTCCATAACACGGTGGTCGGGCCGCGGTAGCCATGGCGCATATCATAAGCCATGACATTGTTACGTACCGCCTGCTGCGCCGCTTCCTGCAGGCGACGGGTTACGGTGGTATATACCTTGTAGCCGTCGTCATAGGCGCGGTCGCCGTAACGTTTCACCATCTCCTGACGCACCATTTCACTGAGATAAGGGGCAGAAAAAGCGATCTCAGGACCGTGATAGCTGGCGGTCAGCGGCGTATTACGGGCCTCTTCATACTGCTGCTGTGTGATGTCATTTTGATCCAGCATGCGCGCCAGTACTACATTACGGCGCGCCAGCGCCCGGCTGTGCGAATAGAGCGGGTTAAAGGTTGAGGGCGCTTTTGGCAGACCCGCGATCATCGCCATTTCACTTAGCGACAGCTGATCGACCGTTTTACCAAAATAGACCTGAGCCGCCGCGCCAACGCCATAAGCGCGATAGCCGAGGTAGATTTTATTAAGGTAGAGCTCAAGGATCTCATCTTTGCTCAGCAGCTGTTCAATGCGGATCGCCAGGAACGCTTCTTTGATTTTACGCATCAGCGTACGTTCAGGGCTCAGAAAGAAGTTACGCGCCAGCTGCTGAGTAATCGTACTGGCTCCCTGCGAGGCATGGCCTGACATCAGTGCGATGCTGGCAGCACGAAAAATCCCCACCGGATCGACGCCGTGATGCTCATAAAAGCGGCTATCTTCGGTAGCGATAAATGCTTTGATCAGTTCTGGCGGCATCTGCTTCAGCGTCAGCGGTACGCGGCGTTTCTCACCATACTGGGCGATCAGCTCGCCCTCGGCGCTGTAAACCTGCATCGGCGTCTGCAGACGCACATCTTTCAATGTGTTCACATCGGGCAGCTGCGGCTCTATGTATTTGTACAAGCCATAAACCGTACCGGCTCCCAGCAAAATGCAACACACTGCAAGAATCAATAAATACTTTACGAACTTCACCTGAGAATTCCCATCTGTTGGCGTTTGGGCAGTTTATAAACAATCGCGCGGTAGTATAAAGGCAAGCCTGACGCTTTGATATACCCGTCATTTGTCTGTTATTCAGCATAGCCGGGTTTAGCGTTGACCTTTGATAATAAGGAGATTGCGCATATGGCTTTTCAGCGCTGGCAAATTGGACTGGATATTCAGAACAGGCACCTGTGTGCGCTGGGTATTGAACGCCGTCGTCATGGCTGGCAGCTGCGACACTGGTGGCAGCAAGCGCTGCCGCACGATACGTTACGCAACGGTGTGTTGCAAAGCTCGCCGCTGTTACAGGAGATGTTAGCGGCGTGGCGGCGGCAGCTACCGGCGCAGTTTTCACTGCGCATTGGCCTGCCGCCACAACTGGTGCTGCAGCGGACATTGCCGCTGCCTGGCACCACGCTGCGTGAACCCGCTTTAAATCGTTATGTCACTGCCGCCGCCCGCAATCTCTTCCCGATGGAAACCGCGCTGCTGGCGTTTGACTACCAGTGTGACGCTGCTGCAAACACGCTGCAGGTGACGGCTGCCCGGCGGGACGTGATGGCCCAGTGGCTTCAGCCGCTGCAGCAGGCCGGTCTTGAGCCTGACATCTTTGAACTGAGCACGCAGGCTCTGATGCAGGTCGCACAACAGCTGCCGCTTGCCCTGCATACGCTGCTGATCCACACGACAGGCGATCACGCCTTCTGGGCGTTTAACGACGGCGCGCTGCGCTGCGGGGCCGTTGCAGGGACGCTCAATGCAGACATCATTGCGCAGCTGTTTCCGCAGGTGTCCGATCAGCTTTGTACCTCTACGTCAGCCCCGACCGCGCGGCAGGCAAAGCTGTGCCTGCCGCTGTCACTATTACGTTATCAGCAGCCGCCACTGCCCGCACAACAGGGAGATTTTACCCTGGCGTTGGGGCTGGCACTGCGTCCCGGAGACAGCGCATGCTAAGCGTTAATCTGCTGCCGTGGCGCGAACGGCTGTGGCAGAAACGCTGCCGGCAGACGCAATATCTGCTGGTTACCGCGTTAACGCTGCCGCTGCTCACTGCCCTGATCCTGGGAGGGTATAACAGACAACAGCTTTTTCAGGCAGAAAGCGCGACAGAGCAGGCCCGGCAGCAGCTGCTTACGCTGCAGCACCTGCGCACGCAGCAGCAATCACTGCTGCAGGCGCGCGACAGGCTGCTGGAGACAGAGCGTCAGCGACAGCAGGTAATGCGGCAATATCAGCACTGGCAACATTTCTGGCAGCAGCTGCCGGCGCTACTGCCGGAGGCATTATGGCTGGAGCGTATTGAGCGTCAGCAGCTGCTGCTGCGGGTAGAAGGGTGGAGTGACAGCGTGGCGGCGGTGAGTGAGCTGCGCCACCGGTTGCTGGCGCAGCCGCTGTTTGCGGCCGTCAGACAGAGGGCAATAGTCCGGCAGTCAGAGGGCAGATACCGGTTTACGCTGCAGGCACGACTGCGGGAGCAGCCCGATGAATGAGCTGATGTGGCGCTATGTGCTGTGGCCTTTTGCCTGGCGTGCCGGTTGCAGCGTGCTGGTTGTCGCAACAATGCTGCTGCTGCTCTGGCTGCTGCAGCTGCGTCCTCAACACCAGGCGCTGGCACAGCAGCGGACAGCGCTGGCAGAGCTTACCGTGCAGCAGCGTCAGCTGCAGCAGGCGTTACATCCGTCAATAGACAGCCTTGCAACAGAGATCGCTAAGCTGCAGGCGCGGCAGCGCGAGAGCGCGACAACGTCATCGCTGGAGCAACTGGTGAACACGCGTGGCGCGCAGCTGCAAAACTGGCAGCCGCAGGCTCAGCCATCAGAACTGGTATTGCAGTTAGCCTGGCGTGAATTTATGCCGCTGTTTGGTGAGCTGGCCGGAACCGCGCAGCCGATACCGCAGCGTTTCTCACTGCGGTCCGGACCGCGTTTGCTGACGGCAGAGCTGTGGCTGGAGCCATCTGATGCGGAGTAGCGCACTGCTGTGTCTGTTGCTCTGGCATGGCGCCGCAGCGGCACGCGATCCTTTTATGCCTCTGATTACCCGCGCCTGCGAACCTGCCGCGGCAGCGCCGCAGAACTGGCGTCTGCAGGGCGTAGCAGGTCGTGCACCTCACTTCGTCGCCTGGGTGATATCTCCCGAGGGGAAAAGCTATCGGCTGGTGCCATTCTCCCCTTTTCCGGTTTATCCCTGGCAGGTCGCGGAGATAACCGCGCGTACGCTGACGTTAACTGCACCGCGCCGCTGTGTGCAGCAACAGATAGTCTGGGCAATTAAAGGAGGCTTTTATGAAACGGATCGGGATGCTGCTGGGGCTTATGTTAAGCGCCCCGCTGCAGGCGCAGACCAGCACGCTAAGCCTGGTATTTGACGATGCGCCGGTGGAGCGCATTCTGCAGGCGCTGGCGGACTATCAGCAGACTAACCTGCTGATTGCGCCCGGCGTTGAGGGCCGGCTGTCGCTGCGTCTGGAGAAGGTAAGCGCAGAGCATGCCCTGACGCTGATTTCACGTCTGGCGGACCTGGTGCTGGTAGAAGAGGAGGGGGTGCTGCTGGTTTATCCGCAAAGCTGGCAGCAGCGTCAGACGCAGCGGGTCAGGCAGGAACAGGAAGAGAAGCAGGCGCAGCGGCCCCTGGAGCAGCGCACAGTTGCGCTGCATTATGCCAGCGCCAGCGACATTCATCGCAGCCTGCAGGGCGAGCCCTCTCTGATGTCAGCGCGCGGCAGCGTTACGGTGGATAGCCGTACTAACTCACTGCTGCTGCGCGATATGCCGCAGGCCCTGGAAAACACAACGCGCTGGATCAAAGCCCTTGATCGGCCGCTGGAACAGGTGGAGTTGCAGGCACATATCGTTACGCTGAACGAAGAGCATCTGCGCGAACTGGGCGTCAGCTGGCAGCTCTCACCGGCAGATGCGGTGGCGGCGACGCTGCGCAATCCGCAGCTTAGTCTGCCGCTGGCCGTCAGTGCGCCTGCACTGCGCGCCGGAGTGACGCTGGGAAAAATGAGCGGTGAATTGCTCACTCTTGAGCTGAGCGCGTTGGAGCAGGAGAATCAGATCGATATCATCGCCAGTCCGCGGCTTTTTACTGCGCATCAGCAGACCGCGACCATTAAGCAGGGCACCGAAATTCCGTATGAGGTGAAGTCAGGCAACAGCGGCGCGACGGCCATTGAGTTCAAAGAGGCGGTGCTGGGTATGGAGGTCACTCCCTCGGTACTGGGCAACGGCCGCATTCAGCTGCGGCTGCGTCTGAGCCAGAACATGCCTGGCCGCAGCCTGACGCTGGGAGAGAATCAGGTACTCAGCATTGAAAAGCAGGAAATTGAGACACAGGTGACGCTGCGTGATGGCGAAACGCTGGCGCTGGGCGGCATTTTTCAGCAGCAGCGCACGCAGAGTGAAAAACGCGTGCCGTGGCTGGGAGAGATGCCCCTGCTTGGTGCGCTGTTCCGGCAGCAGCTGCAGGAACAGAAAAAGCGTGAGCTGGTTATCTTTATTACCCCCAGACTGGTCAGGGAAGCAGCGCTTTCTGCCGGATAAAGCGGAAAATTCGTTCTGTAGTGCCGTGCGCGTTGACGCCGGAGAGGAATTAGCTTACAAGGTTTAGCGATTTTAAAACGGTGTAGCGGTACGCGGCAGGATAATCTTCCGACGGGCGTCAGTCACAAGCGATACTGGCGTCAAAAAAGAAATATGCCAGCATAAAGCGGGCAGCAGCAAGCAGATAAAGGGCAGGTTTCAGCGCTAATATCAGCCGATGATAAGCACCGACAACCCCCGGCCTGCGCAGCTGTAGCCCATTTCATGAAGGCACGTAAGGAAGAGCGTTACCGTCTCGCGAACCAAAGACCATACCTGTGTGCAGGTTGCCGGAGGCGATTTATTCGGTTGCCAAACGGCCATGAGTGTTGAGATAATTTTCTATCTGACTCTTGCTAATGCTTATGAGGTCTCAGTTCCTGTCCCGCCAGCAACGCGCTGAACGCGGGGTATCATCAACGAATTCTTAGTAATACCGACAAAATGGCAGAGAAACGCAATATCTTTCTGGTTGGGCCGATGGGTGCCGGCAAAAGCACTATTGGTCGTCAGTTAGCTCAGCAACTCAATATGGAATTTTTCGATTCCGATCAGGAAATTGAGCGACGTACCGGAGCGGATGTAGGCTGGGTATTTGATGTGGAAGGCGAAGCTGGTTTCCGCGATCGCGAAGAAAAAATCATTAACGAGCTGACCGAGAAACAAGGCATCGTACTGGCGACCGGCGGCGGTTCCGTCAAATCCCGTGAAACGCGCAATCGTCTCTCCGCCCGCGGCGTGGTTGTCTATCTGGAAACCACCATCGAAAAGCAGCTTGCCCGCACGCAGCGCGATAAAAAGCGCCCGCTGCTGCAGGTTGATGAACCGCCTCGTGAAGTGCTTGAAGCACTGGCAGATGAACGTAATCCGCTTTATGAAGAGATCGCTGACGTCACTATTCGCACTGATGATCAAAGTGCCAAAGTGGTCGCCAATCAGATCATCAACATGCTGGAAAAAAATTAATCCAGCATCCTGAGGGCTCAGCAACAGGTATCGGTCATCATGGAGAAGATCACTGTCTCACTGGGGGATCGTAGTTACCCCATTACCATTGCTGCCGGATTGTTTAATGATCCGGCTTCTTTTTGGCCGCTGAAGGCAGGCGATCGCGCCATGCTGGTAACCAACCAGACGCTGGCCCCGCTCTATCTCGGGAAAGTAGCAACGCTGCTGACTCAGGCGGGTATCCATGTTGATCAGGTGATTTTGCCTGATGGTGAGCAGTATAAAACGCTGACCGTCATGGATGAGGTCTTTACCGCGCTGCTGCAGAAGCCGCACGGCCGTGACACCACGCTGATTGCGCTGGGTGGCGGCGTGATAGGCGATCTCACCGGATTTGCCGCTGCAAGCTATCAGCGCGGCGTCCGATTTATTCAGGTGCCCACCACACTGCTGGCGCAGGTTGACTCGTCAGTAGGCGGAAAAACCGCCGTCAATCATCCACTGGGTAAAAATATGATTGGCGCGTTTTATCAGCCCGCCTCGGTGGTCATTGACACCGATTGCCTCTCCACGCTACCGCCGCGCGAGCTGGCGTCTGGCCTGGCAGAAGTGATCAAATATGGCATCATTCTGGACGGTGAATTCTTCCACTGGCTGGAACAAAATCTTGATGCGCTGCTGGCGCTGGATGCGCGCGCAATCGCCTGGTGTATTCGCCGCTGCTGCGAGCTGAAAGCAGAAGTGGTTGCTGCCGATGAGCGTGAAAACGGCCAGCGTGCGCTGCTCAACCTGGGCCATACGTTTGGTCATGCGATTGAAGCGCATATGGGCTATGGCAACTGGCTGCATGGCGAAGCCGTGGCCGCCGGTATGGTGATGGCCGCGCGAACGGCGCAACGGCTGGGGCAATTTACCGCCGCAGAGAGCGAACGCGTGATTGCGCTGCTGCAGCGCGCGGGCTTGCCGGTAACCGGTCCCGCTGAGATGACAGCGGAAGCGTATCTGCCGCATATGATGCGCGACAAAAAAGTAGTAGGGGGCGAACTGCGTCTGGTGCTGCCTCTCGCTATTGGTCGCTCTGAAGTGCGTGCCGGTGTTGCTCATGATATGGTGCTGGCTGCAATTAACGATTGTCGCAGTAACTGAGCGCGAAGGTAGCGTTCTGACAGCAGACCGTCATAGACCGCTGCGGCAGGCAAGTTCAGGCTGAAGAAGAACGTTGTGATACGGTGCGTCGGACGCGTGCCGTTTTACGGAGGAGGCGAGATGGATGAGTTCAAACCGGAAGATGAGTTAAAACCTGATGCCAGCGATCGCCGTCCCGCGCGATCCCGTAAAGCGTCTTCTGCGCCAAAAGCCAAAGCGCCGGTCTCCCGTCAGCATATGATGATGGGAATTGGCATTCTGGTGTTGCTGGTTCTGGTGCTGGGCATTGGTTCAGCGCTGACCGGGCCGGATGATAAACCGGCGGCTAACCGTAACAGCGGCAGTGCGGCGACATCTGGCGGCAGTGAAAAACATATCGATCTCTCTGACTCCACCTCCATGAGCGGCCAGCAGACAGCGGCACCAACGGCTGAAGGCAGCGCGCCGCAGGATACCACCCAGCCAGCAGCAGGCGGTGAGGGACAGGCGATCTCAATGCCTTCCGTTTCATCTACGCCAACGCAGGCGCAGGTAACAGAGGCGCCTGCGAATCAGCAGCGCGTCACGTTGCCGGGCGATCTCAATAGCGCGCTGAGTAATCAGCAGGGCCCGGTAGACGCTGCGGCGCAGGGTGCAGAGGGCGGCTCATCTCTGCCCACCGCGCCGGCTACCGTAAGCGGTAATGCTGGCAGCACAGCAGCAAAAGCGGTTACGCCGCCAGCTGTGCGGGCGGATAACGCGCCGCGTGCCAGCAGCAATACTTCACGCTCAACCGCATCCGGGAGCAGTCATAAATCTGCGGCTGCGGCAAAACCGTCTGCGACCCGAGAGAGCCAGACCCACACCACGGCAGCTCACAACCCGCCTGCCAGCAGCGCCAGTAAGTCTTTGCCTTCAGGTGGCAACTATACGCTGCAGCTGAGCGGGGCATCGAAGCAGGAAAGCCTGACGGCGTGGGCAAAAAAACAGAATCTGAGCGGTTATCACGTGTATAAAACCACACGTAATGGTCAGCCCTGGTACGTGCTGGTCAGCGGCGCTTACGCGACGCCTGCCGAAGCAAAAAGGGCTGTAGCTGCACTGCCTGCTGAAGTACGTGCGGTCAATCCGTGGGTAAAACCGCTGAGCCAGGTTAAAAAAGAGAGTCAGTAAATTGATGTGGGGCCTGCTACTGCGGCCCCGTTTAAGCGCAGATCTGCTGTCGGTTTCACCACAGCTACAATGAAGATGTAATAACCACGACAGCATGAAAAAAAATCGCGCTTTCCTGAAATGGGCCGGTGGGAAATACCCACTGCTTGACGATATTCGTCGTCACCTGCCACAAGGCGACTGTTTAGTTGAACCCTTTGTGGGCGCCGGTTCCGTATTTCTCAATACCGATTATGACCGCTATCATCTGGCGGACATCAACGGCGATCTCATCAATCTTTACAACATCGTCAAAACGCGTACGCAGACCTTTATTGCGGATGCGCGTCAGCTTTTTACGCCAGAAGGAAACAGCGCAGAGCATTACTATGCGCAGCGGCTGGCATTTAACGCCAGCCGCGATCCCTACCAGCGCGCCGTGCTGTTCCTCTATCTGAATCGTCACGGTTATAACGGCCTGTGTCGCTATAATCTGCGCGGTGAATTTAACGTGCCTTTTGGCCGCTATCGCAAACCCTATTTTCCGGAAGCTGAACTACTCTGGTTTGCAGAGCGCGCGCAGAAAGCGACCTTTGTCTGTGAATCGTACGATGTTACCCTGAACAGGGCTGCTGCAGGTTCAGTGGTCTATTGCGATCCGCCCTATGCACCGCTGTCGGCAACGGCCAACTTCACGGCCTATCACACCAACAGTTTCAGCCTGCGCGAGCAGCAGCATCTTGCTGAGCTGGCCGGGAAGCTGGCACAGAGCCAGATACCGGTCCTGATTTCCAATCACGATACGCTGCTGACCCGGGAGTGGTATCAGAACGCGGATTTACATGTAGTAAAAGCCCGGCGTTCTATCAGCCGAAGCATAAGTGGTCGTACGCAGGTGGACGAACTGCTGGCGCTTTTCCGCTAGCCTGTTTCGTCCGCGACCAACGCATTACGTCAGTTGAGGCTGGCGCACAACATTGGGAGAATCGGATGAAACAATTTTTACTGGCCCCTTCAATTCTTGCCGCTGACTTTGCCCGTCTGGGTGAAGATACCGCCAAAGCACTGGCGGCAGGCGGCGATGTCGTGCATTTCGATGTGATGGATAATCACTACGTGCCCAATCTGACAATGGGACCCATGGTGCTGAAAGCGCTGCGTGACTACGGCATCACGGCACCGATTGATGTGCACCTGATGGTAAAGCCAGTGGACGCACTTATCCCGGAGTTTGCTAAAGCGGGTGCCAGCTACATCACTTTCCACCCGGAAGCCAGTGACCACGTGGATCGCACCCTGCAGCTTATTAAAGAGCATGGCTGTAAGGCGGGCCTGGTATTTAATCCGGCAACGCCGCTGAGCTACCTTGACTATGTGATGGATAAGCTGGATATCATCCTGCTGATGTCAGTTAATCCTGGCTTCGGCGGCCAGTCATTTATACCGGGCACGCTGGATAAACTGCGTGAGGCGCGCCGGCTGATCGATCAGAGCGGCTATAACATCCGGCTTGAAGTGGATGGCGGCGTGAAGATTGACAATATCGGACAGATTGCCGCCGCCGGTGCGGATATGTTTGTTGCCGGTTCAGCCATCTTCGGTCATCCCGATTATAAAAAAGTCATTGATGAAATGCGCACTGAACTGGAGAAAGTCAATGGCTCATTTCACTGATATCCGCGCGCTGGCGTTCGACCTCGACGGCACGCTGGTGCATAGCGCACCCGGTCTGTCACAGGCGATCGACCGGGCGCTGGGCGATCTGCAGCTGCCGGCACCGGGTATTGAACGCGCGTCCACCTGGATTGGTAACGGCGCCGATATCATGATGGCGCGCGCCCTGACCTGGGCGCTGGGCCGTGAGCCGCATGCGGAAGAGCAGCGTGATGCACGCGCCTGTTTTGATCGCCACTATGCTGACACGGTTGAGTCTGGCAGCACGCTCTTTCCGCAGGTAAAAGAGACGCTGCTTGCACTGCGCGGGCAGGGGTTGCCCCTCGCTATCGTCACTAATAAACCGACGCCGTTTGTTGCTCCGCTGCTGGCATCGCTCGGCATCAGCGACTGTTTTTCACTGATCATCGGCGGTGATGATGTTGCGGTGAAAAAGCCGCACCCGGCCGGCATCTTCCTCGTGCTGGGGCATTTTGGCGTACTGCCGGGAGAGTTGTTGTTTGTCGGGGATTCGCGCAATGATATCCTCGCGGCACAGGCTGCCGGTGTACCGAATGTCGGTATGACATTTGGCTACAACTACGGTGAGTCCATTACCACCAGCCAGCCCGATTTAACTCTCGACACTTTTAGCGAACTTCTGCCCGCACTCGGGCTGTGATTATCAGGATATAACATGAGCAAACCCATCGTTTTCAGCGGCGCCCAGCCTTCAGGTGAACTGACCATTGGCAACTACATGGGTGCGCTGCGTCAGTGGGTGCAGATGCAGGATGATTATCACTGCATTTACTGCATCGTCGATCTGCACGCGATCACCGTGCGTCAGGACCCGGCCACGCTGCGTAAAGCGACGCTGGATACGCTGGCGCTCTATCTGGCCTGCGGCATTGATCCGGAAAAAAGCACTATTTTTGTTCAGTCGCACGTGCCGGAGCATACGCAGCTGAGCTGGATCCTGAACTGCTACGCCTATTTTGGCGAGCTGAGCCGTATGACACAGTTCAAGGATAAATCTGCCCGTTATGAAGAGAACATCAACGCCGGTCTGTTTGATTACCCGGTACTGATGGCGGCCGATATTCTGCTGTATCAGACCAATCAGGTGCCGGTAGGCGAGGATCAGAAGCAGCATCTGGAGCTGAGCCGCGATATTGCTGCCCGCTTCAACGCGCTCTATGGTGACGTGTTTAAGGTTCCGGAGCCGTTTATCCCGAAATCGGGCGCACGCGTGATGTCGCTGCTGGAGCCGACGAAAAAGATGTCGAAGTCGGATGACAACCGCAACAACGTTATCGGCCTGCTGGAAGATACCAAATCGGTTGTGAAAAAGATCAAGCGGGCGGTCACTGACTCCGAAGAGCCGCCGGTGGTGCGCTATGATGTGAAAGAGAAAGCGGGCGTCTCTAACCTGCTGGATATTCTCTCGGGCGTTACCGGCAAACCGATTCCGGAACTTGAACAGCATTTTGAAGGCAAAATGTACGGACACCTCAAGGGCGAGGTTGCCGATGCGGTATCCGGCATGCTGACTGAACTGCAGGCGCGCTATCATCACTTCCGCAACGATGAAGCGCTGCTCAATCAGGTGATGCGTGACGGTGCTGCCAAAGCGCGTGCGCATGCGCAGGAGACGCTGAAGAAGGTGTACGACGTAGTCGGTTTCGTCGCACAGCCGTAAACCAGCGCGGATGACATAAAAAAGGCGAGCCAGGAGGCTCGCCTTTTTATTGGGTCGTATCTGCCGCGGGAGACGGCAGTGCCGGAATCATCAGTGGGTCACATGACCGTGCTGACGGTGCTTTGTGACAAAGTCGAGCAGCACACACATGACAAACACCACGGCATAAAGGCCGTTTGCGGTAGAGAGCGCCGCATGCGCGCCACCTTTGGCCACGATCGGGCCGGTAACCACAAAGGTCAGCATGGTGCCGACGGTGCCACAGGTCAGGATAAAGTTAACCAGTTTAGGGGATGCCGCTTTGGTCTGCAGCGATCCCAGCGTAATGATGGTGGTATAAATTGCGCTGGAGAAGAAGCCAAGCGCCATAATGATCCAGTGCAGCATGCCCGCCTCCCGGGAGGAGACAAACCAGTACATGAGGCCGGTAGCCAGCGCAGCCAGCACCATCAGAATGCGCTGCAGGTCAAAGAAGCGCAGCAGGAAGCTAAACGCCCACATACCCACCATGTAAGCGGTCCAGAAGTTACCAACCAGCTGGCCGGCAGAGGCGATATCCATGCCCATCGATTTGGTTGCGTACTCCGGTACCCAGGAGATAAAGCCCAGCTGACCCAGAATATAACAAAGCGCAGCGATGGAGAGGAACAGCACGCCCACGCCCCATTTCTCTTTTTCTCCGCCCTGAACGGCCGCCTCGCTTTTAAGCACCGGAAACTCCACCATCAGCGTCAGCACGAAAATAGCCAGATAGATAACGCCAATGCAGGCATATACCCAGTACCACGGCAGCGCACGCGCCAGCAGGACGCCAGCAACGATCGGGAATATCGTTCCTGCCATGCTGAAAAATGAATCTGTAAACAGCAGGCGTGAACCACGCTGACGGCCATCGTAGATATGGGTGATCAGGAAGGTACCTATCGACATGGTAATGCCGCTGACCACGCCCAGAATAAACATGCAGAGGGAAAAGATCTGCAGATTATGGCTGGTCATCAGGCCCGCAACCGCCAGAATCATCAGCACGAAGCCAAAAATCAGCTGGCGTTTCAGCGGCACAATAACCATCAACCAGGCGTTCAGGAAAACGGCAACCAGAATGCCGGCGTTAAGAAAAGTGAAGGTGTTGCTCATCTCTGAGATGGGCAGCTGGAAATATTGCGCGATATTATCCAGCACCATACCGGTCACAATCACCAGTGCGCCAGTGAGCGCATAAGAGAAAAAGCTGATCCAGGTAAGGCCGATGCGATTACGGTTTGTCATGTTCATAACCTGTGGGGGGACGATGAAGCGAAAGTGTCATGAATTGTAAATGGAACTGTGATCTTAATAAACAAGCAGTGAAATAAGCTACGCAAATTTCATGATATGTGTGATTTCAATCACGCAAATGATTGCGCAGCGGCAAAAGTATGACGTTTGCAACATTCGGGTAAATATAGGTAAAACGCTGGCTCTTGTATTACATGCTCTTTACAATCAATTCTGTTTTTTAAGCCGATCTCCAGGGTAAGGACTCTTCCATGCTTAAACGTACTTTGACAGCGGCGCTCGCCCTGTTAGCACTCTCTTCCGTATCTGCTTCTGCACTGGCTGCAAAAGGGGATACACATGTACTGCTTACCACGTCGGCAGGCAACATTGAACTTGAGCTGGATAACCAGAAAGCGCCGGTTTCAGTAAAAAACTTTGTGGATTACGTTAATAACGGTTTCTACAACAACACCATTTTTCATCGTGTGATCCCGGGCTTTATGATTCAGGGCGGCGGCTTTACCACGGATATGCAGCAGAAGCAGACCACTGCGCCAATCAAAAACGAAGCTGATAACGGGCTGCGTAATCTGCGCGGTACCATCTCTATGGCGCGTACCGCTGAGAAAGACAGCGCAACCAGCCAGTTTTTCCTGAATGTGGCTGACAACGCTTTCCTGGATCACGGACAGCGCGACTTCGGTTATGCGGTATTTGGTAAAGTTGTGAAAGGGATGGATGTCATCGATAAGATTGCCCAGGTCCCGACTAAAGACGTGGGCCCGTATCAGAATGTACCGGCAAAACCGGTTGTTATTACCGCCGCGAAAATCCTGCCTTAATCTGTTTCAGCGTCGCCTTTAGCGTGACGCCGCTGACCGCGCTCCGGCAAAGCCAGAATTTGCTCTTATACTTAGGGCAAATCCTGTCAGCCGGAGGCACTATGCCGCAGAAACTCACTGAAAAACAGAAAGCCACTTTGTGGCTGCAGCGTCGTGCTGCCAGCTATCAGGCCAGCTGCAGGCTGTCTGGTTATACCCTGACTGAGCCTGCTGTCACCGCTGAGACAGCGGAAGATCGGCTCACTTCGCTGAGGAGGCAGTATGGCGGATAATTCACTGGCGGTACGTGATCCCTACCTGTGGCACAACGACGATGTGCTGAAAAACCGACTGGAAATTCATGATGCCGCGCAGCTGCGCAAGGCGGAGCTGGCGTTCAGTGCCGCGCGGCTGGCGACGCTGGATTTAGGTCCGCGCATACCGGGCCTGCCGCGTTTACGTCATATTCATCGCACGCTGTTTCAGGATCTCTACAGCTGGGCGGGCGAGCTCCGCACCATCGATATCTGGCGCGATGAGACCCCTTACTGCCACTGTGAATACATTGAGAAAGAGGGCAATGCGCTGATGAGCGCGCTTGAGGAGGAGCAGGGGCTGGCCGATCTGGATGCGGACGCCTTTGTTGCCCGTCTGGCGCACTACTATTGTGAACTCTATGTGCTGCATCCGTTCCGGGCAGGCAATGGACGCGCTCAGCGTATCTTTTTTGAGCAGCTGGCGCTGCACGCTGGCTATCTGCTGGAATGGGATCGGCTGGAACCGGCGCCGTGGCGGGACGCAATCCACGAAGCGGTCACCGGCGATCTTACGGCACTGACCGCACAGCTGACAAAAGTGGTAAGCCCGGCGCGATAAAGTGCGTAGAATAGCGGCGGTTTGATCGACCTGAGGTCATGATGCTGCTGCTGCTTGATAACTACGACTCTTTTACCTGGAATCTTTACCAGTATTTTTGCGAGCTGGGCGCGCAGGTGCGCGTTGTGCGCAACGACGCCATTTCGCTGGCTGAGATGGCGGCATTACCGCTGAGCCATCTGGTCATCTCACCCGGCCCCTGCACGCCCGATCAGGCGGGTGTTTCCCTGGATGCCATTCGTTATTTTTCCGGCCGGCTGCCGGTGCTGGGGGTCTGCCTCGGACACCAGGCCATCGCGCAGGCGTTTGGCGGAAAGGTAGTACGCGCGCGTCAGGTGATGCACGGGAAAACCTCTCCGGTATGCCATAACGGAGAGGGGGTGTTTCGCAACCTCGCTAATCCTCTTACCGTTACGCGTTATCACTCGCTGATTGTGGCGAGTGAATCGCTGCCTGACGCATTTGAGATCACCGCCTGGAGCCTGCGTGATAACCAGCCTGATGAAATCATGGGCTTTCGTCACCGCACGCTGCCGCTGGAAGGCGTGCAGTTTCATCCGGAAAGCGTGCTCAGCGAACAGGGCCATCAGCTGCTGAAAAATTTCCTTGAGCGCTAACTTCCGTTTGCCATTCTTTGATTTTTTATGCATATTTCGTGATTATAATTTCATTTTAAATCACCTAATAACCGGATGAGGTCAGCAATGGCAGCGGAAAACATAGCGGTAACCCGGGAGACGTTTGATAACGTTATTTTGCCTGTTTATGCACCTGCGCAGTTTGTGCCCGTAAAGGGCAAAGGCAGCCGCGTCTGGGATCAGCAGGGTAAAGAGTATATCGACTTCTCTGGCGGTATAGCGGTCACCGCGCTGGGCCACTGCCATCCGGCACTGGTAGAGACGCTGAAGCGCCAGGGCGAAACCCTGTGGCACACCAGTAATGTCTTTACCAACGAGCCGGCGCTGCGTCTGGCGAGTAAGCTGATTGCCGCCACCTTCGCCGATCGCGTATTTTTTGGTAATTCCGGTGCGGAAGCCAACGAAGCCGCGTTCAAGCTGGCGCGCTATTACGCCTGTAAAAAGCACTCCCCGTTTAAAAGTAAGATCATCGCGTTTCATAATGCTTTCCACGGCCGTACGCTGTTTACCGTCTCCGTTGGCGGACAGCCTAAATACTCTGACGGTTTCGGTCCGAAACCGGCGGATATTGTCCACGTTCCGTTCAACGATCTGGCAGCGGTAAAAGCTGTGATTGATGATCATACCTGCGCGATTGTGGTGGAACCGATTCAGGGTGAGGGCGGTGTGATGCCGGCAACGCCGGAATTCATGCAGGGGCTGCGTGCGCTGTGTGATAAACATGATGCGCTGCTGGTGCTGGATGAGGTGCAGAGCGGCATGGGGCGCAGCGGCAAGCTGTTCAGCTATGAGCACTACGGCATTCAGCCTGATATTCTCACCACCGCTAAAGCGCTGGGCGGCGGTTTCCCGGTCAGCGCGATGCTGACCACGCATGAGATCGCATCCGTTATGGCGCCTGGCGTACATGGCACTACCTATGGCGGTAACCCGCTCGCCTGTGCGATTGCAGAAACCGCGCTGGATATCATTAACACGCCAGCGGTGCTTGCCGGCGTGGAAGCCCGGCGGCAACAGTTTACTGACGCGCTGACGGCGCTGGATCGTGAGCTGGGCCTCTTTAGCGAAATTCGCGGTAAAGGTCTGCTGATTGGCGCCGTACTGAAACCGGAACATGCCAGTAAAGCCCGCGATATTCTCAATGCGGCGGCGGCAGAAGGCGTGATGATCCTGACAGCCGGCAGCGATGTGATCCGCTTTGTGCCCTCGCTGGTCATCGCACCGGAGGAGATTGATGCCGGTATGACGCGGTTTGCTGCCGCACTGCGCAAGGTTCTCGCGGCCTGACTATCCTTTCGGACGGATAGCCCGCAGCCAGCGGCCATGATGCGGCCGCTGGCTCCACGCCAGAGATGAGATGGTGTGCATGACGCTGAGATGCTGCAAAATGCGTTTAACATGCTGCTCGACAATGGTCACCGGCCCTTCATGCAGGTTTTCCGGCGCCTCCATCACATTGTTCTCACTGCCCGGTCCGTCGTAAGTCAGCCGCTGCTGGCAGCGCTGCAGCGCAATTTCGCACGACTGCAGATAGCGCTCTGCCAGAGCCGGCGTCAGCATGGTGTGCTCACGCGCCAGGATGGTCATGGCGTTGATATGCTCCACGATGAACTGACTGTGCGTTACCCAGAGTCGCATATCCTTCAGATACTGCGCGTTGAAACCGGGTTCGCTGGTCGCCTGATTCAGCGCATTGAACAGCGCGTTATGCGCCTGATTCACCTTTACCCGCTGATAAGCCAGCTTTTCCGGCGAGTGTTCCGGCCCCAGCAGCATGCGCAGCGCCTCCTGATAGGCCTCCAGCGCATCGTGCGCATTCTGCCGCAGCAAACCGCTCTGCCACTGCGGCCATAGCCAGATCATACCGGCGAATGCAATCAGACATCCCATCAGCGTATCCATCATGCGCGGCAGCAGAAACTGAGCACCGTTCAGCGACAGCAGCTGCAGTGAATACACCGCCGTCACGGTAAAGCCAATCATCGACCAGCCATAATATTTGCGCGTCACCAGATAACTGGCCAGCGTGATGGCCAGCATAAACAGCAGCGCGATCGACTCCGGTACGGCGAAACGCAGCGAGGCGGCGGCAATCAGGAGTCCGGCAAAGGTCCCGAGCGCCCGGTGCTGAATGCGCACGCGCGTAGCGCTGTAGCCGTTCTGACTGACAAACATAATGGTCATCAGGATCCAGTAGGGCTTGGGAATATTGAAAAACAGCGCAATAAAGCTGCCGAACATCAGCATAACGGCAAAGCGGGCTGCGCTGCGCAGGGCGCCGGACCTGAACGACAGATAGCTGCGCAGGGCGGGCAGCAGCGGCAGACGCCGCTGGCGATCGGCCATCAGGTCGCGCGTATAAAGCGGTTTCTGAGTGCGCAGCACGCGGGCGATACGGCTGAAATGATAAAGACAGAAGTGACCAACCGGATTATCCGGATGCTGCCGCGCTATCTTTTCCAGCGCGCTGAGCGGCTTTTCCATCTGAAAGCGGGCGGGCAGCTGATGATAGAGAATGGCATCCGCCAGCAGCCTGAGCTGTGCCGAAATGGTTTTTGCATTCCAGCGGATAACGGCTTCGGCATGACTCTGCTCGACCAGCTTCTGCACTTTCTCCGGCTGGTGCAGGCTGACAGCGATGTGCTCCTGCAGATCGAGTGCCACCTGGAAAGCACGCGTCAGCCGCTTATGGCTGTTGTCGCGACTGGCAGAGAGCATATGCATCTGCTGATAGCAGGTGGTGATCAGATCAACTGCTTTCTGCTGACGCGCCAGCAGCGGTGGCAGCGCTTTCTCCGGATCGGTCAGCTGCGTCAGCAGGGTATATTTGGCATCGCAGTAATCCGCCAGTTCACGATAGAGCAGGCTCAGCGTTTCACGCATCGGCTGCTCTTTCCACAGCCAGTACCAGAACCAGTTAAACAGGCCATACCAGAACGTGCCGCCAATATAGAGCAGCGGCGGCACCCAGATCGGCATGCGTCCTGCCAGACTCAGCGTAAAAATAGCGGCAATCAGCGTGCCGGGCAGCAGACGTCCGTGCAGCGGGCTGATTTCGCCCGTCACGCCAATAAGCAGCGGCAGCACCAGCATAATAAGCGGCAGCGGGATCGCGGCGTCAGTGAGATACTGGATCAGGAAACTGCCGGTGGCGAAAAGCGTACCGCCCACGATCAGACGTTTGAAAAAGCGTTTATGCGGCGTATCAAGGCCGGCAATATTGCAGCAGGCGGGCACCAGCGAGAACAGCAGGCCTTTTTGCAGATCGCCACACAGCCATCCCAGCGCGACAGGCAGGCACAGCACCAGCGTCTGACGCAGAGCGTAGTTGACTTCGGGATGGTAGATGATTCGGCGCCACATCAGCTTATCGCAAACAGAAACGGCGTGATGGTGCCATCACGCCGTGGGGGTGAAACAGCTTAGCGGGTGCCGTAGACGACGATGGTTTTACCGTGTGCGGAGATCAGATTCTGATCTTCCAGCATTTTCAGGATGCGGCCAACGGTTTCCCGTGAGCAACCCACGATCTGACCAATCTCCTGACGGGTGATTTTAATTTGCATACCGTCAGGATGCGTCATGGCATCCGGCTGTTTAGCCAGATTAAGCAGCGTCTGTGCAATGCGGCCGGTAACGTCCAGGAAGGCCAGGTTACCCACTTTTTCTGATGTCACCTGCAGGCGACGTGCCATCTGCGCCGACAGGCGCATCAAAATATCCGGGTTAACCTGAATCAGCTGACGAAATTTTTTGTATGAAATTTCAGCAACTTCGCAGGCTGTTTTCGCACGCACCCAGGCGCTGCGCTCCTGGCCCTCTTCAAACAGGCCGAGTTCGCCGATGAAATCTCCCTGATTGAGATAGGAGAGGATCATCTCTTTGCCTTCTTCATCTTTAATCAGTACCGCAACGGAACCTTTAACGATGTAGTAGAGCGTTTCTGCTTTTTCACCCTGATGAATCAGCGTGCTTTTGGATGGATATTTGTGAATATGGCAATGGGACAGGAACCATTCGAGTGTAGGGTCTGTTTGCGGTTTGCCGAGAACCATTCGCTATTATCCTCTATTGTAATCGTGCCCAAAATACAGGGGCATTCATTCCCTGTCAGGCGATGAAATCGTCCAGCGCGTCCTGTTAATAAAAATTATCCGGGCGGATGTGTAAGCTCTGCTTTTGATTCTGCCCGTCTTCATCAGCCACGACGAAGAAATTTTCAGCTCTGTTTGTAGCACAGCTTTTGCAGGCTGTCTTGTGTTGTCTCGCTTCAGCAGGCGGGCGATTGCTGTTTGCCGGATGAACGCGTACTCTGGCGCAAAACGCCGCTTCAGGAGAAAGAATAATGCAGGCACGTGTAAAATGGGTGGAAGGGCTGACCTTTCTCGGAGAATCCTCATCGGGACATCAGTTATTAATGGACGGGAATTCAGGCGATAAAGCGCCAAGCCCGATGGAGATGGTACTGATGGCAGCCGGTGGCTGCAGCGCGATTGATGTGGTGTCGATCCTGCAAAAAGGGCGCAATGATGTGGCTGACTGTGAGGTCAAACTCACCTCAGAACGGCGTGAAGAAGCGCCACGTATTTTTACACAGATTAACCTGCATTTTATCGTCAGTGGAAAAGCGCTGAGCGAGAAAGCGGTAGCGCGTGCGGTTGACCTGTCGGCAGAAAAATATTGCTCAGTGGCGATCATGCTCGGCAAAGGCGTGGAGATCACCCATAGCCACGAGGTGGTTGAGCTGTAACAGGCGCCGCTGCACGTCCCTCTGTACCCGTGAAACAGGCTATGCAGGGTCGCCATTCATGGCGACCGATGTCACGCCGACTGGCAGGCACTGACCCTATTCAATCCGCTTGCCTTCGATGAGCCGCTGCACCAGCGGCATCATAATCAGCTCCATCGCCAGCCCCATCTTGCCGCCCGGTACCACCAGCGTATTCATATGCGAAATAAACGATCCCTGAATCATCGCCAGCAGATAGGGGAAAGCAATGCCTTCCAGGCCGCGAAAATGGATCACCACAAAACTCTCATCCAGTGAGGGGATCTCGCGGGCGGCAAACGGATTGGAGGTATCAACGGTCGGTACGCGCTGAAAGTTAAGGTGCGTGCGGGAAAACTGCGGCGTAATGTAATTGATGTAATCTTCCATCGACCGTACCACGGAATCCATTACCGCTTCGCGCGAGTGGCCCCGTTCGCTGGTATCGCGCACCAGTTTCTGGATCCACTCAAGGTTAACGATGGGCACCACGCCAACCAGCAGGTCAACATGCTCTGCCACGTTATGCTGCTGCGTGACCACCCCGCCGTGCAGGCCCTCATAAAACAGCACGTCGGTGTTTTCCGGCAGCGGCTGCCAGGGGGTAAACGTGCCCGGTACCTGATTCCACGGCACCGCTTCGTCATAGGTGTGCAGATATTTACGCGACTCTCCGATGCCGTTTTCACCATAATGCCGGAACGTCTGCTCCAGCAGGCCAAAATCATTGGCGTCCGGACCAAAATAGCTGATGTGACGGCCCAGATCGCGTGCTTTACGGATCGCCATATCCATTTCCGGCCGGGTATAGCGATGAAAACTGTCGCCTTCTACTTCGGCCGCATGCAGCCCCAGCTGCTGAAAAATTTTACGGAAGGCAAGGCTGGTTGTCGTGGTACCGGCGCCGCTGGAACCGGTAACGGCGATAACGGGGTGTCTGGCTGACATACGGGTGCTCCCTGTGAGATCGGGCGATGAGCATTGTTACCATGAATTATCCGGCAGCGCATCAGCCACGAAACTCGCGCCGCGGCATAATATTGACCGTTTCATGCAGCTCAGACCAGACCAGCACCACCTCGCCCTGCTGCAGCTGGCGGCGCACGTCAGCGACTTTCTGCGCCAGGCTACGCTCCTGCTCACCGTAGTCAGTGCCTTCGCGCAGGACAAAACTTTCAATCAGGTTTTCCAGCGTTGTTACTTCCAGTTCCTGCCACGGAATAATCACAATTGTCCATCCAGATAAGTTGAGAGCCACTCCGGCACGCGCTGCTCCAGCCACATATGGGGTTTAAGCAGGCTGCCGCCGACAAAGCCAACGTGTCCACCCTGCTGCGTCAGCTGATACTCAATTGTGGCAGACAATTGCTGCGGCTGCGGGATCACCGCGTCTGTCATAAAGGGATCGTCTTTGGCGTGAATGATCAGCATCGGCTTGCGCACGCCGGTCAACAGCGGCAGGGCGCTGGCGCGCTGATAGTAATCGCTGGCGTCGAGAAAACCGTGCGCGCGGGCGGTGATCGCATCGTCAAATTCGCGCAGACGACGGAACGCGCGCAGCTGCAGCACATCAACCGGCAGCGTGCCGGGCCAGGCGCGCAGTTTGCGCATTGCATTCTTTTTCAGCTGCGTCAGCAAATAATGCTGATAGAAGCGGGAAAAGCCGATATCCAGTTTTTCACTGCAGGGCGCCAGCGCCAGCGGCGCGGATATCGCCACGGCTGCATCCAGCGGTGCCTCGTTGCCCTGCAGGCCGAGTAAGCAGGCGAGCATGTTACCGCCCAGCGATACGCCCACCGCCGCCGTCGGCACGCTGCCCCATTCCCGCCGCAGCCAGTGCAGGAAATAGGTCGCGTCTTCGGTTTCACCGGAGTGATAAATGCGCTCCAGCCGGTTAGGTTCGCCGCTGCAGCCGCGGAAGTGCATGACCACGCCAAGCCAGCCGCGCGCTTTACACGCCTGCATCAGACCGTGTGCGTAAGGGCTGCGAAAGTGGCCTTCAAGCCCGTGGAACATCACCATGCGCGGTTTGTGTTGCGCCCGGGCCGGATCCTCGCTCCAGGCGAGATCGACAAAGTCGCCATCCGGCAGCTCCAGCCGCTGCCAGTGGGGGTTGAGCGTGACGCGCCGCCGCAGCAGGCGCGGCAGCAGGGTCTGCAAATGCGCATTGCCGAAGCCGCGCAGCGGAACAAAAGGATTGCCGGTGACGCAATCTAAATAACCAGGGATAGTGCTTGTCTGATGCATAACTCGCTGATAGCTTCGATGGGTTGTCTGCTTTTAAGGATGAGGAGCATCCGGATACTCATGGAACTCAGTCTTTTTTTGTCGATGTTAGGTTTTCTCTGGGTCGCGGCCATCACGCCGGGGCCCAATAATATGTTACTTACGGCCTCAGGTGCTAATTTTGGCTTTCTGCGCACGCTGCCGCTGCTTATTGGTATCATGCTGGGTATGCAGGTGATGTTGCTGATGGTGGCATTTGGTATCGGCGGCCTGATTCTGCTCTACCCGTCGCTGCATCTGGTGCTGAAGATTGCCGGCAGTCTCTATCTGCTCTGGCTGGCGTGGAAAATTGCGACGGCCACTTATGAGACGCTGGAAACCGAAGACCGCTCGGTAAAGCAGATGCCCTTCTGGCAGGGCGGACTGCTGCAGTTAATTAACCCTAAAGCCTGGCTGATGGCGCTGGGAGCGATAGCAAGTTTCAGCCTGGCGGGGGCAGCCTATCAGCATTCCGTAGTGGCGATCAGCATGGGGATGGCGCTGGTGAATCTGCTATCCGGCCTTATCTGGATGGGATTTGGTTCACTGATTGGCCGCCTGCTGCACAGCCCGCGCGCCTGGAAGCTGTTTAACCTGGCGATGGGCGCTCTGACCGCTGCCTGTGTGCTGCTGATCTGGCGCTAGGTTAGCTGGATGCGCGCTCCAGACGCTGCCAGGGGAGCACTTCGTGCACGATAGCGGTATGCGGCTGGCGAATGCGGTTCAGCAGTAGCTGCACGCTGCGGGCACCCATCTGATTCATCGGTTGCGCGATGGTGGTCAGCGGCGGATTCAGGCTACTGGTAAACGGAATACCGTCAAAACCCACCACGGCCAGATCCTCCGGTACGCGCAGCCCTGCTTCCAGCGCCGCGTGAATAACACCCACGGCCAGCACATCTGACACAGTAAAAATGGCGTCGGGCGGAGAGGGCTGTGCCAGCAGCGTATGCAGCGCGGCGCTGCCCGCTTCGCAGGAGATATCTTCCGCATACGCTACGCGATTCCACGTCATATTCAGCGCTGTCAGCGCCTCGCGGTAGCCGCTTTCACGCTGATGTGAATAGAGATAGCGCATGTCGCAGTTGACCAGCGCAATCTGTTTTCGGCCTTTTCCTGCCAGGTACTGCACCGTCTCAAAGGCCGCCTGCCGGTTATCAATGGTCACGCTGGATGCATTAATAGAGGGATCATATTCGGCGCACTGCACCCACGGCGCATCGCCAATCAGATCTTTTAATCCCTGCAAACAGGCGGCGGCATCCATGGTGATTACACCATCAACGACCTTGCCGGCCAGCAGCGCCAGATAAGCGGTTTCACGTCGCAGCTGAGAGGCGCTGTTGCAGAGCAAAATATGATAACCCTGCGCCTCTGCCTCTGCTTCAATCCCCTGCACCACGCGTGAGCAGAAGGGATTGGTAATATCTGAAATCAGCACCAGCAGCATGTTGCTTTGCGCCGTGCGCAGCTGGCGCGCCAGCAAATTAGGCTGATAGTCGCATGCGCTGATCGCCGCCAGCACTTTGCTGCGCGTATCGGGACGCACGCCGGGGTGCTGGTTCAGAACCCGGGAAACGGTAGCTTTTGATACGCCTGCCAGGCGTGCGACTTTTTCGATGGACATAGAAATAACAACCGCCAGTCAGGTGAGGAAATCAGGAAGAGATCAATAACACAGTCAGGATGTGAGCGCCTGACAAATTTGTCACCGTTTCTGTCCGGCCTATTTGCTTTTTTTGCATAGCCTTGCCTGATGTTGATCTAAGAACTGATTGGCATGAGGGATAATTTTTAATTCCTTTATGAAACTTTCGCCGCTGGCGACACTGCCGTCATAACTTCACTTCGGGGAACAGGATGATGGCAATGCAAAAAACAGTAATTTCGCTGGCGGCGGCGCTGGGACTGATAGCGTTTCAGGCGCAGGCGCTCAATGTCACCGTGGCGTATCAGACCTCTGCAGAGCCTGCCAAAGTCGCCCAGGCGGATAACACCTTTGCCCGGGAGAGCGGGGCAACCGTGGACTGGCGCAAGTTCGACAGCGGGGCCAGCGTGCTGCGTGCGCTGGCGTCGGGCGATGTGCAGATTGGCAATATCGGCTCAAGCCCGCTGGCGATCGCTGCCACACAGCAGCTGCCGATTGAAGCGTTTCTGCTTGCCTCACAGCTGGGTAACTCCGAGGCGCTGGTGGTCAAAAAAGAGATCAGCGATCCGGCACAGCTGAAAGGCAAACGTATTGCCGTGCCTTTCATCTCCACGACCCATTACAGCCTGCTGGCAGCGCTGAAACACTGGGGCATTAAGCCTTCAGAGGTGCAGTTAGTGAACCTGCAGCCGCCTGCAATCGTTGCCGCCTGGCAGCGTGGCGATATTGACGGCGCGTACGTCTGGGCGCCCGCCGTGAATGAACTGGAAAAAGAGGGGCATGTGCTGACCGATTCCTCGCAGGTGGGGCAATGGGGCTCACCAACGCTGGATGTCTGGGTAGTGCGTAAAGATTTTGCGCAGCAGCATCCGGAGGTGGTGACCGCGTTTGCCCGCAGCGCCATTGACGCGCAGCAGGCCTATCTCGCTCAGCCTGAACAGTGGCTGAAGCAGCCGGATAACCTCAGCAAGCTGTCGCGTCTGAGCGGCGTGCCGGAAGGCGATGTGCCGGGCCTGGTCAAAGGTAATACCTACCTGACAGCACAACAGCAGGTTGAGCAACTCGGTAAACCGGTGAATCAAGCCATTGTCGATACCGTGCATTTCCTGAAAGAGCAGGGGCGGGTACCTGAAGCGGCCGGCGACTACAGCCGCTTTGTTACCAGCCGCTTTGTTGCGCCTTTAGCGAAATAACGGAGGCCGTATGCTTAGCGTCACGCATCTCAACGCACGTTATGCCGGTCAGCCCGTACTGCAGGATATCCATCTGCAGCTGGACAGCCGTGAATTGCTGGTGGTGCTGGGGCCGTCCGGCTGTGGCAAAACCACGCTGCTGAACTTAATTGCCGGCTTTCTGCCGCTGGAGTCCGGCAGCATTACGCTGGATGGCAAGGCGGTGACAGGGCCAGGCGCCGGGCGCGGCGTGGTGTTTCAGAATGAAGGGCTGCTGCCGTGGCGCAATGTGATCGATAACGTGGCATTGGGTCTGCAGCTGGCCGGTATGGCAAAAGCGGAACGTCATGCCGTTGCCCGCCGGCTGATCCGCAACGTCGGTCTGGAAGGGGCAGAAAAACGTTTTATCTGGCAGCTCTCCGGGGGGCAACGTCAGCGCGTGGGAATTGCGCGTGCGCTGGCGGCCGATCCGCAGCTGCTGCTGCTGGATGAGCCCTTTGGCGCGCTGGATGCGTTTACCCGCGAGCAGATGCAAACCCTGTTGCTGACGCTGTGGCGCGATACCGGCAAGCAGATCCTGCTGATTACCCATGACATTGAAGAAGCAGTGTTTCTGGCCAGCGAACTGGTGCTGCTGTCGCCCGGACCTGGACGCATTGTGGAACGGCTGAAGCTCGACTTTGGCCAGCGCTTCGCTGGCGGTGAACCGTGCCGCAGCATCAAATCCGATCCGGCGTTTATCGAGCGCCGTGAATATGTGCTTAATCAGGTGTTTGCCCGGCGGGAGGCGTTTGTATGAGTGCGGTGATCGATGAGAAACGTGGTGCAGCGCGCGCCCGTGGTCTGCGCTGGCCACTGTCGCGCCAGCTGTCGCTTAGCCTGCTGAGCACAGGGCTGCTGCTGGTGATGTGGTGGGGCGTGACGGCGCTGGGGCTGATTGCGCCACTGTTTCTGCCCGCGCCGCAGCAGGTGCTGCAGAAACTGCTGCTGATTGCCAGTGCGCAGGGCTTTATGGACGCCACGCTGTGGCAGCATCTGGGCGCAAGCCTGACGCGCATGCTGGTGGCGCTGTTCTTTGCCGCACTGATTGGTATTCCGACCGGCATTGCTATGGGACTGAGCCCGGCGCTGCGCGGGCTGCTCGATCCGCTGATTGAGCTTTACCGGCCGGTGCCGCCGCTGGCCTACCTGCCGCTGATGGTGATCTGGTTTGGTATTGGTGAAACCTCAAAAATTCTGCTTATCTACCTGGCGATTTTTGCACCGGTGACGCTGGCGACGCTGGCCGGCGTGAAGCAGTGCCGTCAGGTACGCGTGCGCGCGGCGCAGGCGCTGGGCGCATCCCGCTGGCAGGTGCTGCGCTTTGTGATCCTGCCTGGCGCGCTGCCGGAGATCCTGACCGGTCTGCGTATCGGGCTGGGCGTCGGCTGGTCCACGCTGGTCGCTGCAGAGCTCATCGCCGCCACGCGGGGCCTGGGGTTTATGGTGCAGTCTGCAGGAGAGTTTCTGGCCACGGATGTGGTGCTGGCGGGTATCGGCGTCATTGCCGTTATCGCATTTAGTTTAGAACTGGGTCTGCGCGCGCTGCAACGCCGCCTGACGCCCTGGTATGGAGAGCAGCAATGAACGAACGTCTTACTTTTACCGCGCTGGGTCCCTGGATCGGCGCGCAGGTCAGCGATGTCGATCTCAGCCGCCCGCTGAGCGATGCACAGTTTGAACAGCTCTATCACGGCCTGCTGCGTTATCAGGTGCTGTTTTTACGTAACCAGGTGATTACGCCACAGCAGCAGCGGGCGCTGGCGGTGCGTTTTGGCGATCTGCATATTCATCCGGTCTACCCGCATGCGGCAGGCGTGGAAGAGATCATCGAGCTGGATACCCATCAGGATAACCCGCCGGATAATGACAACTGGCATACCGATGTCACCTTTATTGAAACGCCGCCGGCCATTGCCCTGCTGGCCGCGAAACTGTTGCCGGAAAGCGGGGGCGATACGCTCTGGAGCAGCGGGATAGCCGCTTATGAAACGCTTTCTGAGCCGGTTAAACAGCTGCTGAGCGGGCTGCAGGCGGAGCACGACTTTAAGAAGTCGTTTCAGGAGTATAAATATCGCCGCACGCCGGAGGAGCATCAGCGCTGGCAGCAGGCGGTGGCTAAACATCCGCCGGTCTGCCATCCGGCGATCCGCACCCATCCGGTCAGCGGGCGTAAAGCGCTGTTTGTGAACGAGGGGTTCACCACACGTCTGACGGGCGTCAGTGAAAAAGAGAGCGACGCGCTGCTGAATTATCTGTTTGCGCACGCCACTAAACCAGAGTTTCAGGTGCGCTGGCGCTGGCAGGAGAACGACATTGCTATCTGGGATAACCGCGTGACGCAGCATTACGCCAACGCAGATTATTATCCGGCGCGCCGGGTAATGCATCGCGCGACGGTGCTGGGGGATGTGCCGGTTTGATTGGGTAGTGTTGGTTGCGGAGGCGGCCAGGTCGGCATACATGCCGACCCTGTAGCAGAGGCTACTCTGTAGGGGCAGCATGCAGGCTGACCGTTAATTCGCCAGCATCTGCTCCAGCTGCTCCTGCGCATCCAGCCACGCCATTTCAACTTCTTCCAGCGCTGATTTGCTTTCCGCCTGGCGCTGCAGGGCGGCAGTTAAATCGGCTTTACGGCTTTGGTCGTAAATCGCGCTGTCGGCCAGCAGGGCTTCTGCCTCGCTCAGCTGACTCTGCCACTTTGTCATCTGCTTCTCCAGCTTCTCGATCTCTTTGCGCAGCGGTTGCGTCTGCGCGCGCAGCTCAGCATCACGGCGCTTCTGATCTTTGCGGGACTGGGCGCTATTGGCATTATCCTGCCTGGGTGCGGCATCCTGCTGCGCCTGCTGCTTCTGCAGATCGCTCAGCCACTGCTGATAGTCGTCCAGATCGCCTTCGAATACGTCGACTTTGCGATCGTGGACCAGATAGAGATCGTCAGTAGTGGAACGCAGCAAATGCCGGTCATGCGACACCACCACCAGCGCGCCTTCAAAATCGATCAGGGCTTCGGTAAGCGCCTGACGCATGTCGAGATCGAGATGGTTAGTGGGCTCATCCAGCAGCAGCAGGTTGGGACGCTGCCAGACGATCAGCGCCAGCACCAGGCGTGCTTTTTCGCCGCCGGAGAAGCGGGCGGTGGCTTCACTGACTTTATCACCCTGAAAGCCAAAGCCGCCCAGGTAATCGCGCAGCTGCTGCTCCAGCACGGCTGGCGCGATACGCGCCAGATGCTGCAGCGGCGACTCTTCAGCCCGCAGATACTCAAGCTGATGCTGGGCGAAGTAACCGAGCTTAATGCCTTTCGCCAGACCCACCTTGCCCTCCAGCGGATCGAGTTCTCCCGCCAGCAGCTTGATCAGCGTTGATTTACCCGCACCGTTACGCCCCAGCAGGCCGATACGCGAGCCCGGCACCAGATTGAGTTTGATCGCATCAAGAATAATGCGCTCGCCGTAGCCCGCCGTGACCTTCTCCATTTTCAGCAGCGGATTGGGCAGGCTCTCCGGCGCGCGGAAGCTGAAGCTGAACGGGTTATCCACGTGTGCAGGCGCAATCAGCTCCATGCGCTCCAGCATCTTGATGCGGCTCTGTGCCTGTTTGGCTTTGGTCGCCTGAGCGCGGAAGCGATCGATATACTTCTGCAGGTGCGACACTTTTTCCTGCTGGCTTTGATAGAGCGCCTGCTGCTGTGCCAGTTTGGCGACGCGCTGCCGCTCAAAGGAGCTGTAGTTACCGGTATATTCGATAAGCGTCTGCTGCTCAATGTGAATAATTTTGTCCACCACCGGATCGAGGAAATCGCGGTCATGCGAAATCAGGATCAGCGTGCCCTCATAGCTTTTCAGCCAGCGCTCCAGCCAGATTACGGCGTCGAGATCGAGGTGGTTGGTTGGCTCATCCAGCAGCAGCAAGTCAGAGCGACACACCAGCGCCTGTGCCAGATTGAGACGCATGCGCCAGCCGCCGGAGAAGTCGCTGACCGGCCGCGTCAGCTGCTCCTGGCTAAAACCCAGGCCATGCAGCAGACTGGCGGCGCGTGCGTGTATACTCCACGCCTGAATCGCATCCAGCTTGCCGTGCAGCAGCGCAATCGCGTTGCCATCATCGCGCACGTTGGCATCCGCTAATTCAGATTCCAGCTGACGATATTCACGGTCGCCGTCGATAACATACTCCAGCGCGGCTTTACTCAGCGCAGGCGTCTCCTGGTTGACCCACGCCAGCGCCCAGCTGCCGGGGAAGGTGACGCTGCCGGCGTCGCTGCTGATTTCACCTTTAAGCAGTGACAGCAGGGTAGATTTGCCGCAGCCGTTTTTACCCACCAGGCCCACTTTCTGGCCGGGATTAATGGTTGCGGTTGCGTTGTCCAGCAGCACAGTAGTGCCACGTCGTATCTGTAGTGCGGAAAAGACAATCATAAGCGCCGTATCGTCAGAATATGGTAATTTATCGGCAACATAATTCAATAATGTTTAGTTGCGTTGAGCATGGTAGCGGAATTCCGCTGCGGTGACGACGCTTTGGAGGGGAAGGATGTCGCAGCCACCAAAAGTTTTGCTGCTTTATGCCCATCCGGAGTCACAGGATTCGATCGCCAATCGGGTTTTGCTGCAGTCGGCCAGGGAACTTGAGCACGTCACCGTGCACGATTTATATGCCCACTATCCGGATTTTTTTATAGATATTCACTATGAACAGCAGCTGCTGCGCGATCACGAGATCGTGGTGTTTCAGCATCCACTCTATACCTACAGCTGTCCTGCTCTGCTGAAAGAGTGGCTGGATCGCGTGCTGTCGCGCGGTTTTGCCAGCGGCGTGGATGGGAACGCACTGGAAGGTAAATACTGGCGGAGCGTCGTGACGACCGGTGAGCCTGAAGCGGCCTATCATCACGACGGCCTGAACCGCTATCCCATGAGCGATATTATGCGGCCATTTGAGCTCACAGCGCAGATGTGCCGTATGCACTGGATGACACCGATGGTGATCCACTGGGCGCGGCGGCAGACGCCAGAAACGCTGCGTCATTTTGCCCGCGCCTATGGCGACTGGCTCACATCACCACTGCCGCAGGGAGGAGTGTAATGCAAGGCGAAACGTTACTGACCGCTGGCGTCATCTATCTGGTGGCGGCGGTACTGGTGGTGCCTGTTGCCGCCCGACTGGGGATTGGTGCGGTGCTGGGCTATCTGCTCGCAGGTATTGCGATTGGTCCGTGGGGGCTGGGCTTTATCAGCGATGTGGATGAGATCCTGCACTTCTCTGAGCTGGGCGTCGTGTTCCTGATGTTTATTATTGGCCTGGAGCTCAATCCTGCCAAACTCTGGTCACTGCGGCGCTCCATTTTCGGCGTCGGGGCGGCGCAGGTAATATTTTCTGCAGCGATCCTCGGCGTACTGCTGTGGCTGAGCGATTTCAGCTGGCAGGCGGCCGTGATAGGCGGCATTGGTGTGGCCATGTCCTCTACGGCTATGGCGCTGCAGCTGATGCGTGATAAGGGGATGAACCGCAGCGAATCGGGACAGCTGGGCTTTTCGGTACTGCTGTTTCAGGATCTGGCGGTGATACCGGCGCTGGCGCTGGTGCCGTTACTGGCTGGCGGCGACAGTGGTCATGTTGACTGGCTTAAAGTCGCGATGAAAGTGCTGGCCTTTGCCGGCATGCTGGTTGGCGGGCGATATTTACTGCGGCCCATTTTGCGCTTTATTGCGGCTTCCGGTGTCAGGGAAGTCTTTACCGCTGCCTCACTGCTGCTGGTGCTGGGATCGGCGCTGTTTATGGATGCGCTTGGCCTGTCGATGGCGCTGGGGACCTTTATTGCCGGTATTCTGCTGGCGGAGAGCGAGTACCGGCATGAACTTGAAGTCGCTATTGAACCGTTCAAGGGGCTGCTGCTGGGCCTGTTCTTTATTTCTGTTGGCATGGCGCTGAACCTTGGCGTGCTCTACACGCATATCGTGGCGATTCTGATCGGCGTGCTGGTACTGGTGGCGGTAAAAGCGCTGGTGCTTTACGTGCTGGCGCGCATTTACGGCCTGCGTAGCTCAGAGCGTCTGCAGTTTGCGGGCGTGCTCAGCCAGGGCGGCGAATTCGCGTTTGTCCTGTTCTCTGCGGCGTCATCAGCCCATCTGTTCAGCGGCGATCAGCTGCCGCTGCTGCTGGTCACGGTGACCCTCTCAATGATGACCACCCCGCTGCTGATGCAGGGTGTGGATAAGATTCTGGCCCGCCGCTTTAACGACAAAGAGGACAGTGATGAGAAGCCTTTTGTAGAGGACGATCAGCCACAGGTCATCGTGGTCGGGTTTGGTCGCTTCGGGCAGGTCGTAGGCCGTTTGCTGATGGCCAACAACAAACGCATCACGGTGCTGGAGCGGGATATTTCTGCAGTCAGCCTGATGCGCAAATATGGCTATAAAGTTTACTACGGTGACGCCACCGAGCTGGAGCTGTTACGCGCCGCTGGCGCAGAGAATGCGCAGTCAATTGTGATCACCTGCAGCGATCCGGAAGATGCCATGACGATTGTGCACCTTTGCCAGCACCATTTTCCGCAGCTGGAGATCCTGGCGCGGGCGCGCGGGCGTGTGGAGGCGCACGAATTACTGCAGGCGGGCGTCACACTGTTCTCCCGTGAAACCTTCTCCAGTGCGCTGGAGCTTGGCCGCAAGGCGCTGATTTCTCTTGGTATGCATCCTCATCAGGCGCAGCGTGCGCAGCAGCATTTTCGCCGGCTTGATATGCGAATGCTGCGCGAGCTGATGCCCGGCCACGATGACAGCGTGCAGGTCTCCCGCGTGCGTGAGGCACGACGCGAACTGGAGGATATCTTCCAGCGTGAGATGCAGCATGAGAAGCGACAGATAAACGGCTGGGACGATGAATAAGGTGCCATTCAGAGCCATCGCTGCAATTTGCGGTGTGCAGGGTATACACTTAAGGTATCCGTGAACAACGAGCGGGCAGGAAAAAAAGATGCGTAAACGTTTTATCGCCGGTGCGGTCTGTCCGCACTGTCAGGAAAAAGATACCCTGGCCATGTGGCGCGAAAACAATGTCGATGTGGTTGAATGCGTAAAATGCGGACATCAGATGCGTGAGGCAGATAAGCAGGCGCGCGATCAGGTTCGCAGTAATGAGCAGGTGATTGGCATTTTTCATCCTGAGTAGCGTGCCGGCACAGCTTTTTTTACGCTTAGACTTACAGTGGTGTTGAATTCCGTTACAATCGGCGCCACTAACGCTGAATGGTCTGCATTTTTTGCAGGGAAAATCTGTTCAGCCTTAAACCTTTCTGGTTGGTTATTGCACGCAAAAATAGACCAATGAGACGGGATCCTTAGTTCTCAACGGTTAGGAGATATCATGAAAGTAGCAAAAGACCTGGTGGTGAGCCTGGCGTATCAGGTTCGTACCGAAGATGGTGTGTTAGTTGACGAGTCGCCGGTAAGTGCACCGTTAGACTATCTGCACGGTCATGGTTCCCTGATTTCTGGTCTGGAAAAAGCGCTGGAAAATCACGCGGTCGGCGACAAGTTTGACGTGCATATTCCGGCAAACGACGCCTATGGTCAGTATGATGACAATCTGGTACAGCGCGTACCTAAAGATGTCTTCATGGGTGTGGACGAACTGCAGGTTGGCATGCGCTTCCTGGCAGAAACCGACCAGGGCCCGGTGCCGGTTGAAATCACTGAAGTAGAAGATGAGCACGTTGTGGTTGATGGTAACCACATGCTTGCTGGTCAGAACCTGAACTTCAACGTGGAAGTGGTTGCTATCCGCGAAGCCACGGAAGAAGAGCTGGCGCACGGTCACGTGCATGGCGCTGATGGTCATCATCATGACCACGAGCATGGTCATGAACACGACCACGGCCACGATCATGGCCACGGTGGCGGTTGCGGCTGCAATCACTAAGCGTTGCCGGTACAAAAAGGCCACCTGCGGGTGGCCTTTCTGTTTTTTGCTTTTCGCTGCCGGCAGGCATTAATAATGCGGCGGGGGCGTCTCTTCCGACGGCGAAGCGACCATTGAGGGCGCTGCCGCTTTAACTTTGTCGACCAGCAAGCGGACATGTTCCCGCAGTCTGCTCATCTCCAGTTCATGTTCGACTACCGTCTGATTAAGCTGCTCAATGGTGTCTTCCTGAAAAGCCAGCTTGCTCTCCAGCGCTTCAAGGCGCCGATCCCAGTCTGTCTGTTGCATCATCACTCCTCCTGTCATCGTACTGCGCATTGATATGAACCGGCGTGATTCTACGGCGTTTGTGGTCAGAATCACCTGATATTTACCCGGCATTTATCTCCTGCCATTGAATTTACCCGCAGCGCCTACATCTCAGATGAAACTTCCTGAAGCAAAAAAGGTCGGAGGTTAACCGGGTAATTACACTGCGGGAGTGTTCGTTACTGCCGCGTAAAGTTATAGTGTGGACCACTGTCCGCAATGATTCCCGAGGTTTGAAGCTTCGGTTTTGGAGAAAGGATGAAATCACTGTTTAAAGTCACATTGTTAGCTACCACTATGGCTGTCGCACTTAATGCACCGCTGGCGATGGCAGCAGAAACCGCTGCCGCTCCGGCTGACGCGGCGCAGGCTGCGCCACAGGCACCAAAAAATGCTGCTTTCAAAAATGAAGATCAGCAATCTGCCTATGCACTGGGTGCCTCGCTGGGTCGCTACATGGACAACTCTCTGAAGGAACAGGAGAAACTGGGCATCAAACTGGACAAAGATCAGCTGATTGCTGGTGTTCAGGACGCATTTGGCGGTAAAAGCAAACTCTCTGATCAGGAGATCGAGCAGACCCTGCAGGCCTTTGAAGGCCGCGTGAAGGGCGCCGCTCAGGCGAAGCTGGAAAAAGATGCAAAAGAGAATGCTGATAAAGGCAACGCTTTTGCTGAAAAATTCGCAAAAGAGAAGGGCGTGAAGAAGACTGAATCAGGCCTGCTCTATCAGGTTGAGAAAGAGGGTAGCGGCGCCGCGCCTAAAGACAGCGACACTGTTGTGGTCAACTACAAAGGCACACTGATTGACGGTACCGAGTTTGATAACTCTTACACCCGTGGCGAACCGCTCTCTTTCCGTCTGGATGGCGTCATCCCGGGCTGGACCGAAGGCCTGAAGCACGTGAAAAAAGGTGGCAAGATCAAACTGGTGATCCCACCGAACCTCGCCTATGGCAAAAACGGCGTACCGGGCATTCCGGCCAACTCTACGCTGGTGTTTGATGTTGAACTGCTGGATATTAAAGCAGCGCCAAAAGCGGATGAAAAAGCACAGGCTCCGGCCGCTGCTGAGAAGAAAGCACAGTAATTGTTGTGTTCTGCCGCCGCCTCCGGGCGGCGGTTCCCTCTGCATTTCCCCTGTACGTTCAATTCCTGCTGCATATGTGCAAAGCTCTGGCTAAAGCGGGCGACATTTGCCAGACTAACGCCTGCATAATGATCATAAGATGAGTCTGCCCCAATGCTGTCGCGACAGGCTCCAGCCACGTAGGGTAATGTCTTCGATGTCTAATCCATTTAATCCCGGTGAACTGACTGACTTCGATTTACTGGAGCAGCGCCCTTTTGAGCAAGCTGATTACGATATTCTCAAATCTTACGAAGCAGTGGTTGATGGCCTGGCGATGCTGATTGGCTCGCACTGCGAAATCGTGCTGCACTCGCTGGAAGATCTGAAATGTTCAGCCGTGCGTATCGCTAACGGCGAACATACGGGGCGCAAAGTGGGATCGCCGATTACCGATCTGGCGCTGCGCATGCTGCATGATATGCATGGCGCTGACAGCAATGTCTCCCGCGCCTATTTTACGCGTGCCAAAAGCGGTGTTCTGATGAAGTCGGTCACCATCGCTATTCGTAATCGCCAGCAGCGCGTCATTGGTCTGCTCTGCATCAATATGAATCTGGATGTACCGTTCTCGCAAATCATGTCAACCTTTATGCCGCCAGAGATGCAGCAGGTTGATTCAAGCGTAAACTTTGCCAGTTCGGTTGAAGATCTGGTGATGCAGACGCTGGAATTCACGATTGAAGAGGTCAGCGCGGATCGCAACGTGTCTAACAACGCCAAGAACCGGCAGATCGTACTTAATCTGTATGAGAAAGGTATTTTTGACATCAAAGATGCCATTAACCAGGTTGCCGCTCGTCTGAATATCTCCAGACATACGGTCTACCTCTACATACGTCAGTTTAAGAATGGCGATTTTCAGGGGCAGGATCGCTGATGCGTTACACCCTGCTGGTGACCGGACCGGCTTACGGCACCCAGAATGCAACCAGTGCACTGCTGTTTGCCCGTGCGCTGATTGCTGCAGGGCACGTGCTGGAGAGCGTATTTTTTTATCGTGAAGGCGTGCTGAATGCCAGCGAACTGAGCGCACCTGCCAGTGATGAAACTGACGTTGTGCGCGCCTGGCAGCATCTGCACGACGCCTGCGGCGTTGCGCTTAACGTCTGCGTGGCTGCTGCACTGCGGCGGGGCATTACTGATCGGCAGGAAGCGACGCGTCTGCAGCTGGCGGGCAGTAATCTGCAGCCGGGTTTTGAACTCAGTGGTCTGGGCGCTCTGGCTGAAGCGGCGCTCAGCTGCGACAGACTGGTGCAATTCTGATGAACCGCATTGCGTTTCTGTTTACCCGTGCTCCGCACGGCAGCAGCGCCGGCAGAGAAGGGCTGGATGCCGTTCTCGCTACCGGCGCGCTGAGCGAAGATATCGGCCTCTTTTTTATCGGCGACGGTGTGCTGCAGCTCGCTGAACAGCAGCAGCCAGAGACTATACTGGCGCGCGACTATATCGCTACCTTTGGTGTGCTGGCACTTTATGATATTGAGCAGTGCTATATCTGCCGGCATTCGCTATTGGCACGCGGAGTGAGCCTGAGCGCAGAACGCGTATTGTCTGCTGAAGTGCTGGAGAGTGACACTCTGCGCCAGACGCTGGCCTCTTTCGATCGCATTATCTGTTTTTGAGAAATCGCCATGCTTTATACGCTGATGAACTCCCCCTGGCAGTGTGATATCGAAACGCTGCTGCTTCTGCTGCGGCCGGAGGATGATCTGCTGCTGTTACAGGATGGCGTCACCGGAGCGCTACAGGGCAGTACGATGCTCAGCCGGCTCCTTGTATCGCCTGCGACGCTGTGGGTACTGGAAGAGGATGTCATCGCGCGTGGATTGTCTGCTCAAATTTCAACCAGTATTGTTCGTGTGGACTATACTGGATTCGTTGCGCTGACGGCAAAGCATCAACAGCAAGTGGCCTGGTAAACGCGAAAACCTGGTTATTTCTTGACACCCTATAGGCACAGCCCTAAAATTCTGCCTCCTCGTAGAAATACGAGGCGATTTATTACGTGTTTACGAAGCAAAAGCTAAATCCAGGAGCTATTTAATGGCAACAGTTAACCAGCTGGTTCGCAAACCACGCGTTCGTCAGGTTGCTAAAAGCAACGTGCCGGCGCTGGAAGCTTGCCCGCAAAAACGTGGTGTTTGTACTCGTGTTTACACCACTACCCCGAAAAAACCAAACTCCGCACTGCGTAAAGTATGCCGTGTGCGTTTGACCAACGGTTTTGAAGTTACCTCCTATATTGGTGGTGAAGGTCATAACCTGCAGGAGCACTCCGTGATCCTGATCCGTGGCGGTCGTGTTAAAGACCTGCCAGGTGTGCGTTACCACACCGTTCGTGGCGCGCTGGACTGCTCAGGTGTTAAAGACCGTAAGCAGGCTCGCTCCAAGTATGGCGTGAAGAAGCCAAAGGCTTAATGGTTCTCCGTTAAGTAAGGCCAAACGTTTTAACTTTAATGTCAAAATAAACTCGTAGAGTTTTGGACAATCCTGAATTAACAACGGAGTATTTCCATGCCACGTCGTCGCGTCATTGGTCAGCGTAAAATTCTGCCGGATCCTAAGTTCGGATCAGAGCTGCTGGCTAAATTTGTAAATATCCTGATGGTAGATGGTAAAAAATCTACTGCAGAATCTATCGTCTATACCGCACTTGATACCCTGGCTCAGCGTGCTGGTAAAGATGGTCTGGAAGCTTTTGAAGTTGCACTCGAAAACGTACGTCCGACTGTCGAAGTGAAGTCACGTCGCGTTGGTGGTTCAACCTACCAGGTTCCAGTTGAAGTCCGTCCGGTTCGTCGTAATGCTCTGGCAATGCGTTGGATCGTAGAAGCTGCTCGTAAACGCGGTGATAAATCAATGGCTCTTCGCCTGGCGAACGAACTTTCTGACGCTGCAGAGAACAAAGGTACTGCAGTTAAGAAACGTGAAGACGTTCACCGTATGGCTGAAGCCAACAAGGCGTTCGCACACTACCGCTGGTAACAGCCGCGTAGTTGTTATTAACCCAGCGGGCGTCCCAGTGGCTTACCTGCTGGGCTTTTTTAACTATGAACGTCTCAGAATCAGAGGAATCAAATGGCTCGTAAAACACCCATTGAGCGCTATCGTAATATCGGTATCAGTGCTCACATCGACGCCGGTAAAACTACCACTACCGAACGTGTTCTGTTCTACACCGGTGTAAACCACAAAATCGGTGAAGTTCATGACGGCGCCGCAACCATGGACTGGATGGAGCAGGAACAGGAACGTGGTATCACCATCACTTCCGCTGCGACCACCTGCTACTGGTCTGGTATGGCTAAGCAGTTTGAGCCACACCACGTCAACATCATTGACACCCCAGGACACGTTGACTTCACCATCGAAGTAGAACGTTCTATGCGTGTGCTTGATGGCGCAGTAATGGTTTACTGTGCAGTTGGTGGTGTTCAGCCACAGTCTGAAACCGTATGGCGTCAGGCTAACAAATATAAAGTTCCACGCATCGCGTTCGTTAACAAAATGGACCGCATGGGTGCTAACTTCCTGAAAGTTGTTGATCAGATGAAAGTGCGCCTGGGTGCAAACCCGGTTCCACTTCAGCTGGCAATCGGCGCTGAAGAGAAATTCACCGGTGTTATCGACCTGGTGAAAATGAAAGCCATCAACTGGAACGATGAAGACCAGGGCGTTACTTTCGTCTACGAAGATATCCCGGCTGATATGCAGGATCTGGCTGACGAATGGCGTGCGAAGCTGGTTGAATCCGCAGCTGAAGGTTCTGATGAGCTGATGGAGAAATTCTTCGGCGGTGAAGAGCTGACTGAAGAAGAGATCAAAACGTCTCTGCGTAAGCGCGTTCTGAATAACGAAATCATCCTGGTAACCTGTGGTTCTGCATTTAAGAACAAAGGTGTTCAGGCGATGCTGGATGCAGTAGTTGAATACCTGCCAGCACCGACTGACGTTACCGCGATCAACGGTATGCTGGACGACGGTAAAGATACGCCGGCTGAGCGTCATTCTGACGACAACGAGCCGTTTGCTGCGCTGGCGTTCAAAATCGCAACCGACCCGTTTGTTGGTAACCTGACCTTCTTCCGCGTGTACTCGGGTATTGTTAACACGGGTGATACTGTGTTTAACCCGGTTAAGTCAAACCGTGAGCGTCTGGGCCGTATCGTTCAGATGCACGCTAACAAGCGTGAAGAGATCAAAGAAGTTCGCGCGGGCGATATCGCCGCTGCGATCGGCCTGAAAGATGTGACTACCGGTGACACTCTGTGTGATCCGGATAACGTCATCATCCTCGAGCGTATGGAATTCCCGGAGCCGGTAATTTCTATCGCCGTTGAGCCGAAAACCAAAGCTGACCAGGAAAAAATGGGTCTGGCTCTGGGTCGTCTGGCGAAAGAGGATCCATCATTCCGCGTATGGACTGATGAAGAATCTAACCAGACCATCATCGCTGGTATGGGTGAGCTGCACCTCGACATCATCGTTGACCGCATGAAGCGTGAATTCAACGTTGAAGCAAACATCGGTAAACCTCAGGTTGCGTATCGCGAAGCGATCCGCTCTAAAGTTACCGGTATTGAAGGTAAACACGCCAAGCAGTCTGGTGGTCGTGGTCAGTATGGTCATGTTGTTATCGACATGTACCCACTGGAGCCGGGCTCAAACCCGAAAGGCTACGAGTTTGTTAACGACATCAAAGGTGGTGTGATTCCTGGTGAATACATCCCTGCCGTTGATAAAGGTATCCAGGAGCAGCTGAAGTCTGGTCCACTGGCGGGTTACCCGGTAGTTGATCTGGGCGTGCGTCTGCACTTCGGTTCTTACCATGACGTTGACTCCTCTGAGCTGGCGTTTAAACTGGCTGCTTCTCTTGCGTTTAAAGACGGCTTTAAGAAAGCAACCCCGGTTCTGCTTGAGCCAATCATGAAGGTTGAAGTAGAAACGCCAGAAGAGAACACCGGTGACGTTATCGGTGACCTGAGCCGCCGTCGTGGTATGCTTAAAGGTCAGGAATCTAACGCTACTGGCGTTCAGATTCACGCTGAAGTTCCGCTTTCCGAAATGTTCGGTTATGCAACTCAGCTGCGTTCTCTGACAAAAGGCCGTGCTTCTTACTCCATGGAGTTCCTGAAGTACGATGATGCGCCGAACAACGTCGCTCAGGCCGTTATTGAAGCTCGTGGCAAATAAGGCTACGGTTTAAAAATTGTTAACTGATGCCTTCATCAATGATGAAGGCATAACGTAAGGATTATCGCCATGGCGAAAGAGCAATTTCAGCGTAACAAACTGCACGTAAACGTGGGCACCATCGGTCACGTTGACCACGGTAAAACCACCCTGACTGCAGCAATCACCACCGTTCTGGCTAAAACCAACGGCGGCCAGGCTCGTGCATTCGACCAGATCGACAGCACCCCTGAAGAAAAAGCACGTGGTATCACCATCAACACCGCTCACGTAGAGTACGAAACCGCAAGCCGTCACTATGCACACGTTGACTGCCCGGGACACGCCGACTACGTGAAAAACATGATCACCGGTGCTGCGCAGATGGACGGCGCAATCCTGGTTGTTGCTGCGACTGATGGCCCGATGCCACAGACCCGTGAGCACATCCTGCTGGGTCGTCAGGTTGGCGTTCCTTACATCATCGTGTTCCTGAACAAGTGCGACATGGTTGATGATGAAGAGCTGCTGGAACTGGTAGAGATGGAAGTAC